>B570J29585_1000006_pt1 | contig 33782 bp, 18 predicted proteins | sample LakMenEpi06Jul12_FD_29585 | JGI IMG/M metagenome (IMG submission 29585)
TGAAGGATGGGTAAATAATTCGTCAAGCCAACAAATAAGAGGATATCGTATGCCTAAAAATTCTGATCGGATTGATTTATTATTTGAATCGCCGGAAGATGTTTCATTGCTAAACTCAGATTTTATTTTCTTTTTTCGAATGGAGTCGATTTCAGGAATATCTGTGAGCAACTCGGACAATGTTGCCCTTTCAGCGTGAAAGTTGAGGTCATCATTTTTGTCAATGGACTCTAAAACTAAAAATGCCCGTTGGAAAACTTTAATAATTGGTTTAGCCAATGCTGGGTCCATTTATTTCATTCCGTTTCTTAATATTGAATATTGAAATCCCAATTTGCTTAAGGTACTATATTTTTGATGCTAGTGAAATAGTTATTGGTATGAAGTTAGATTTTAAAAATTAGTGATTGTAAGAGGAATAAATGGAATTCAGGAGCATTCATTGGAACGAAGGAATGTTTCTCAGGCCGCAACATTTTCAAGCGGCCGACCGGTGTTCATTTAATGAACGTGCTTTGTTGGTTAGCAGTTTATTTCCTTATAATTGGGGTTTCTGGGACCTTAAAATTAGCCTTTCAGCCCTTGAAAATTTCCGTCTCGTTGTTAATTCTATAAAAGCGCGTATGCCTGATGGCACGATAGTTGTTGCACCGGATGATGGGCCTATTCCAGTTTTAGATTTAAAAAAGCACTTTGAAAATTCCTCTAAGCTTACCGTCTTTCTGGCAGTTCCCCAGCACCCTCTAAGCCCCTCAGTGTCCCCGGATTCCCCTCCAAGGTGGCGGGTTGAAAGTCGTGAAATTCTTGACGAGAATACGGGTTCTAATCCTGAAATTGTTGAAGTTAGATATCTTAATTTTAAATTAGCATTAGAAACTGAAAACCTGGCAGGGTTTTTGAAAATTCCTCTTGTTCAGCTTGAAAAGTCATCTAACTCTTCCGGTGCGCCTCAAATCTCAAATTCTTTTATACCCCCTCTACTTTTTTTTGATATCTGGCCCAATTTAAAGAATGATATTATTGATTTGTTGTTTGACCGGGTATCTAGAAAACTGGATGTATTAGTGAGGCAATTGCCAGCAGTTGGTTTTATGGCCACCGAAACGGGTAGATTTACATTTTTGCAATTGCAAGCTTTGGGTGAAGTTAAAACTATCCTTTCACCTTTAGTAAGTTCCCCCGGATTGCATCCCTTTTTGGTTTATTTGGAATTTTCTAAGATTATTGGGAAAATAGGATTTTTCACACCAGAACGGGTTCCACCTGAGATTCCCTTGTATGACCATGATCAACTTGGGAAAACTTTCTTTCAAATTAGATTGATAATTGAAAATATCCTAAACCTTTTGGTTGAACCAGAATATAAAGAGAGATCTTTCATTGGTGCTGGTTTAAGAATGGAAGTCCCTCTGGAATCCGGTTGGGTTGAAAAGGGATGGCAGATGTTTATTGGAGTCCAAGGATCGGTTTCTCCAGAACAATTAGTGTTTATTCTAACGCAACCGGGATTTTTGGATTTAAAAGTAGCTAGTTCGCAAAGGGTCGATATGGTTTTTCGGTCTGGTAGGGCGGGGCTAAAATTGCTTCCAGTCTTAAAGTATCCAATTATTTTACCAAGTAGATTTGCATATTTTAGAATACTAGTAGAATCAATTAGTGAGGAATGGGTTGAGGTTTGTAAAACCTTAAGTTTGGCTTTCCGCCTAAATGAGAAACGGATATTAGGCCCAATTCAAGATCAAAAAGTCATTAAAATTCAGTCGGGTTCGGATGAAATCAGTATGGATTTTACNCTTTTTATGGTGCCAGAAAAAGTTCTAGCTATTTTAGAAAAGACTGATATTTCATTGGATTCCGATAGATAACTTGTTTTTATTAGAAGTGCAAAATACTCGAAAAAGTAATTTTCATTTTAAATTTAAAATGATAAAAATGGGGTTTTGTTTTAATAATTTGAAATATTATGCAAACCCCCAATATTTGCAGGTTGTAGATAATTAGCTAAATCAGTAATGTTGCTAAGTTAAGCGTATGTTTTTTGTTTTAGATTGTATTGGTTCCCGAAAATTGTATTTTTCTTCTTTTGTCAAACCAATTACGTTTTAAAATAAATAGTTATAGAACAGCATTTTTCGCATTTAAAAATGATAAATCTTTAAGAAATCTTACAATAAATAGTGATCTTAATTGAAAAAGTAAAATAACGATTATACTGAATAATAGTTGTATTTTGATTGTACAAACAAATCCGAATTTGTTTGTTTTGAGAAGATGTTTTAGGTAATCTTATTTTCAAGTTTCAATTTGGCATGATAGTTAATAGATGAATATTACGAATAAATAACAACTAAGGTTTTATATACTTATTTAAATTGTAAAACTGCAGATTATTAATGGGTTAAATAATGAAATGGTTTCAGGATTTTAATAAAAAAGATGAAAAAACAAGCCAGCGCTATTGGTTATCAGTTAATCATTATCCAAACAAATTTAATGACAAGGTGATTTTTAAACCATTTTTTTGGCTCCTTTTAGGTTTCACCTTTAGCCTTGGGATTTTATTGTTTTATTTCATTTCATTACTTAGTTCAGCCGGCAAGGTTAGTGTTGTATTTATTGGTGCCGGTTACGAAGTGAACACCAATATTTCTTCAAATTATGAAGGAAAACGCATTCTAGGAGTAATTTCAGACTGGATGACTAATTATTCTTTTATGGGAATAACTCAGGTGGGGCCACTACTTACGCCAACGAGTGATTCGGTTTTTGTTTTTCCAGAAATTAACCCTAAATCAAAAGTTGCAATAGTCATGATTTCCATGGCATTAGATACTGATGAAAAAGGTTTGTTTTTATTGAAAAATGATGCAAATCCGAGAGATGAGGAGAAGGGGAAGATAAGATTTGAGACAATAATTGGCGAAATGGGAAAACTGCCTGAGAAGATGCACAAATTTGTTATATTAAGTCCGGTTTATAATAAAAACACCCTTGGCAAAGCAGGGTTGGATTTCTTTTTAAATAATGAAGTTGAGAACGAAAAAATACAAGCAATTCCAAATTTAAACGTAATTATCGCTAATACTAATAAAGAAAATTTATTTGAAGATGAAGTTTTTGGAATAAAAAAATTCTGGAATAAAACAATTACTTTGCTGTTGGGTTCAGATGAATTTAAGCATACTTCAACATACTTTGAGAGGATTGGCGCATTAGACTCTAGGCTTAATGTAACAAGCGAATCAATTAAAAATGAAATGTATTGGTTTCCGATTAAAAAAGAGGGTGAAGCCCGAGCAAATAAGGCTTTTCTGACAATTCCTAAAATTTATTCAAAACCTAATTTCGAAAACCAATTTTTTGTTAATGATTACAATTCACTTTTAAAAGAGGTTTGGTCAACCTATACGGAGTTAAAAAAAGAAGGGACTTCTCCCGTTGTTTATGCTCCAGAATTGTGGAGAGAATACGAAAAGACATGCATTCGTTTAGAGGTATTAAAAAAAAGAGGGGCAGATATCGAAGCAAAACAGCTTTCGTTAGAAATGAAAAAAATTGAAATAAAAATAGCTGAAATACGAAAACTAAATTTGCAATCGGAATCAAATGGATTTCAATACATGTGGATGGAAGGCGTTCCCGGGGAAGAGGACATGATTGCTAATTCTATATTTAAAAATTTAGACAAGGAAAAGGCCGGTTCAATTAAAGTTCATTTTGACAATTTGAAAAAAAAGGGATTACCTGAATATTCCCAAAGAAGAATAGCCTTTTTTTTAGCTCAACAAATATTAGAAGCAGCAATTTTAAGTCCGTATATAAATACGGAGAGTAATTTTGATGATGTATTGAATTTGTTATATCCAAATTCGTTTTACCCAAATGAAATTCAGACAGGCCAAATATTCCATCCAAAAAACAAAAAAAATGTAAAAGTAATTGAAAACCCAAGTGCTGTAATAGAGTTTGAAAACATTATTAAACTAAAAATAAAATCAGAAAAAGCAGCTTTTGGTTTAGGTGTAAACCGTAAAAATCATCCATATAGCGAAAAAATTTGGCCTTATATATCCAAAATCATCACGAAAGCAGATTCGGTTAAATCGCTTAGCCAAGACTATTCATTTAGCGCTTCTAAGGATGACCTAGATTTGCACCGGGACTTACAAGTACAAGCCGAACTATTGTATAATCATGCCACTGAAACTGCGAAAACAATTCAATTAGCGTTTAATATGAGAGACAACCTTGCAAGTGATTTACCGTGGCTAACTCATTGGGTTATTTTAGCAAATCCTGTTTATAATTCCGATTTCGAAGATTCCCCGTATGATTGGGGTCTTGAGATTAAAAAACTCTGGGAAAAATATCATAAACTTAACAATTTTCTTGTTTCGCTACCGACTCCTCAAATAAATAGCAAAAATGAGTTAAATCTAAGTTTCGAGTTTGAATTCCAAAAACAACAATTAGTGGAATTAAGTAACCTTGTAGATCAAGCTGCGTCCATTGCCTCTACAATCAAAAAAAACTTAAACAATTTAGCATTACGCGCATTAGAAGAGCAATCTGTTAGAAGTTGGTTGTTGATAAAAAATTTGTTAAATACACCTTTTTTTGATATTGAATTAAGGTCAAAATTGTTAGGGCACCAGTTGAAAACTGAAAAGTTTTTTACAAATAAAATTCAAGAATTTGTTGAAGATGAAAGTGATAAAGGGAATGACTTAGAAATTACCAATTATAAAAAAAGTTTGGTCCATATTGATTTTTGGATGGCTTCGTTTGGTAAAGGGATTAGGCAATACAATCTAGACCAAACAAAGAATTTAAATTTAGTCTCTGAATCGTATGAAAAACTTCGCTTAGCTTCTACCAAAAATGATATTCTGGATATAATTAAATCGGCAAAATTGCAAATCAGTAAATGCCTTTATTCAGATGAAGATTTGGTTGCTAACGTTGTTGATTATATTGAATCAAATAGCCCTGCGGATTTTCAGAAACAAGTTCCAATTTCGTATTTGTCGCTCAAGGAAAGCGACTCAATTGCTAGGACATTCCCTTGGTTCTCTTTTGATAAAAAATTTAACAAGCCTTCAATATCCTTGATATTAAAACATTCAGAAATAAGAGATTTTCTTTGTTGGCAAGCGCTTCGTACTTGGAGTGATCATTTGTATTCAGTTGAAGAAAATAAAGATCCATATTACTTAATTTTAGTTAATAATATTTTGCTTGATATTAAAAAATTTAGAGGTCCAACCAATATTTTTGAAACATTAAAAAATGTTTCAAATAGAAGTTTTTTTAATGTATTAAAATTTAAAAAAGATCTTGAGTTAGTATCTGGTTTAAATGGTGAAATTCCTTGGACTTTTGAAAAAAACCGATCAATCGAAATTAGCACTTCTTTTCAAAATGACAACAATATTTTATCTGGGAAAGTTGCTGTAGGAGTAANAGTTTCAGATAATTTAGTTGTATTAGATAAAGAATGGAATTTTCTTTCTCCACGATTAGTTGACGCTCAAAACTTTAAAGATAATCCATCATCGGTAGTTTTAAATTTAGGTAGGCGAAATACACTTTCTAATACATCAGAAAAAGAACTAGGTATGGTTAATTTTCAATGTTTTTTTAGAGGGAAGTTTTTTCACCTTGATATTCCAATCGAGATTCGGAATCAAGCAGATATAATAAATCAAGAACTAGCATCTTTAAATAATGGTAATGTTTCATTTCGTACAAGTACCAGTTTAGCACAAGTTGCTAATGGTATAGGGTCAATTTCTTTTGTACTTGATTGTTCTGGGAGTATGGGACCGTCTGAAGATAGTTCCATTGAAGAATCAAAATATTTTCAGGCGGTTACCGCTCTGGATCAGGTTTTACGTAAAATACCAAAAGGAATAAAAGTAAGTGTTTGGATTTTTGGCCAGGCTGTTGGTGGTGGTAAAACAGTCTTGGATCCTGAAAACAATATTGTCCAAATTATTAAACCATTTACATGGGATCCTGATAATTTAGGTGTTAGAAAAAATTTGATATCAAAATTAAGATATCCGTTAGTAGAACCATGGAACGCTTCACCTATCATTCGTGCAATGTCTTTAGCTCTCAATGATTTAACAAAAACTGATGGCCCTAAGATGATGGTTGTTTTAACTGATGGTTTAGACAACCGTATAAAAAAAGATAAAATTTTAAATCCTGATTCGAAAAATGCAGATGCAGTACTTTTTTCTTTGTTAAACTTGAAAAATGTTCAAGTTCAAGTTGTGGGTTTTAGAGCGGTACCTGAGGAAGAAGAGGAGATGAGATCACAATTTTCTATAATTGAAACAATTGACCCCCCCGGCAATTTTGTAAGTGTAAAATCTCTTGACGCTTTGATAGCAAGGATAAATAGGTTTTTATCGCCTTCAGCATCTGTAAGAATTGAAGATTTGAACAATTTTAAACCTGATGGTTTAGAAAATAAAACACTGGAAATTTCAAAATTTGGTTCAGGGGATCGTTGGATTCCTGGTGGGCTTAAACCTGGTTTTTACAATAGCAAATTAAATGATTATCCTGCAATAAGTAAAGATATTAAAATAGAACATAATGATAGACTTTTAATTGGTTTAGTTAAATCTGATTCTAATTTGCCATTTCAATTTAAAAGGTTGTTAATATCTGAGACTGATTTTATAGGTCGGCCTAGTATTGAAAAGCAAAATTGGCGTTCTTCAATCCTTGCAAATAAATTGCTTAATAATAATTGTAAACTTTTTACAGTTTTAGAAAAAAAATATGATTCAAGAGAAGTTCTTATTTCTCAAATAAAACCCAAAGAAGTGTGGTGGGAATTAAAAACAAATAATAAAAAATTTATTATTCCTAAGTTTAAAGTAACAAAATTTAATGATTTTCCTGCCCAAGCTTGGTCAATTGAATCTTTAAATTGGCCTACTGATTTATTAATAAATGATCAACCAGCACCCGTGGTGTCATTATGGTGGAATTCTGATCAAGAAACATCTTTTATATCAAAATTAGACAAAGGTATAGATTTTAATTCTTGGGGTGATTTAGAAGGAAAAAAAATTCAAATTGAAGGTAAAACTGTGATGGTTTCTAGTTGTTCTATTCAACCTTTGAATTTATTAAATAAAAATGGCTTTATAGAATCTCAAAATGCTATGGTGTTAACAATAATTCATCCTTCAAATATGTCATTAATGGTCAAACTTGAAGGGCTAAATAATTTAAGCAAGGAAACACATTGGTTTAAAGGTAGCGGTCAAACAGTTTTAGTTTTAGGTCCAGTTGAGTTGACTGCCCCATTACCATCTTCAATTGTTATTTCATCAGTCGACCAAATGAAGAAAAATGCTGAATCAAGAGGAATGTTCTTGGAATTTTCTGATTTACCTAAACCTGATATTAACGATGTATTTCCTGTGCCGATTTTAAATCAGCCTTAACATTTTAAAACGAGAATATACCCTGCATTATGCAAGTATTTCATCAAAATAATCATGATTGGTTTAGTGGCGTTGAAAGAACGTCTATATCTAATCTTTTTAATGGTATTTTTAGATTCATAAAACCAATCAAAATTTTGGTTTTTTTTATATTTCTGTTTTTAATTGGATCGTCTTTTTTTTTAATACTTTTAATTAAGTTTCACAGGGGCGGTTTCTTAGTTCCTATTAGTATTATTAATTACGAAGATATATCAATTTCTAACTCTGGATCTTTACGAATATATTTAAGCACTTTTAAAAATAAATTTTCTTTAAACCTTTTTCCTGGCATACCAAGCACTCTTCAGACAGAAAAAGATATTTTAGATTTTTTGAATAAAAAAAATAAAGCTTGTATTCATGATAATATTGTTTTCAGAATAGACGGTAGGGCTTTACCGTCTGGTGAAGGTGATATTATTCTGTTGCCTAGTAATTATGGAACCAGTTCAACTGTTAATGGAATCGAACTTTCTGATATCCTTAGTTTAATTATGGAATTTCCTTGCAAAAACAGGTTTGTTCTAATTGATGTTATGGCACCGTGGAATAATATTGGTCATGGCGCATTACTTTGGGATCTTGGTTCTGAGATTAATACGTCTTTAGAGTTAGCAAAATCAAAATTTAAAAATAAAAATGGAGTATCTGCAGACAGTGTCAATTTTCATATGTTCTGCGCTTCAGGTCAAGGGAGTTTCAGTCGTCAATTAGGTGTGTCTGATACACTCTTTTACGATCAAATATATCATACGTTGGACAATTTAATATTAAAAAAAATGGGTGATTTTTCAGGTTTGTTAACTTTAAAAAATATTTCAAAAAAGGTTATTTCTGAGATTAATAAAAATTCACTTCAAGTTTTTGGCGTATCCCAGAATCCTTTTTTTGTGGGGTGGGGCAGGGAATTTCAATTTGTAGAACCAGAAAAAAATATTGAAACTGGTGGTGTTCTAATTCCTACCTTTATTTGGCCTGAAGAATATTCTAAAGCGTGGATTTATTTTCATCAATTAAAAGAACAGAAAGGTTACGAAAAAAGTCCAAAGATTATGTTTTCAATTTTGACTACTTTGCTTAATTTTCAGAATGCTTGGATAGTTTCAAATTTGGATCAAAATTTATTGAAAAGTTTTAATTCTGATATTAAGTATTACTCTGATTTGTTGATTGAGATTGATAAAAATAATAATAAATTAACTAATTTGGTTTCTGTTGGAGATATGAATTCTCGTTTCACAGAAATCGAACTAAAAAAGTATCGGGTTTTATTTAATTCGACTTTTGGGAATTTAAAATCCGAAAAAGATGAAGTTTTACTTCAATCTCTAAAAAGTAAAGAGTTTAATGCTACTATTGAAAAACTTTCGCCAGTTGAATTAGAATTTTTATTGTTAGATTCAATAATTGAAAGTTCAAATTTTAATTTTTACTCCATTAATTCTATATTAGATTTTATTTATAAACACCATAAGGATTTACTTGCTATAGAAACATTTGGGTTAAACCGATATGTTACCATTTCTAAAATTTATCCAGAATATAAAGATATAAATTTTTGTAAAACTTTACTAAGATCAAGAATTGAATGTAATAAATTATTTTACGTTTTTTTTAAAAATGAATTAATGTTTAACGGTATGCGCAAATCAATGGATTCTCTTGATAAAGGTGATTGGTTGTTTGAGAATGGCGGAAGTGGGCAGATGTCAAAAATCATTTATTTTTACGAAGAAGCTGAAAAAACATCAAAACTTACATTTGTAGCTTCTAAAGCTCTTCAAAAAGCTGTTACACTTCTTGATGGTTCGTTAATTGAATTATTTCATGCTACCGAAAGTGCTTTTCCTGCAACTGTTGTTTTGTTTCCTGTATTAGATAAACTCGAAAAACTAGGAAAGTATGTTTTAAAATGCGAATTAGAAATGGAAAATTTTCCTTCCCAACCTTCTACCATTTATGATGACAAAAACATTAACGATAAACTTTCTGAATTTATTTATAATACGGATTTGTTTGTTTCGCCTTTTGAATCAGAATTAAATAGCTTAAAAAAACTTATTAATGATGATATTATTCCTTCAATATTAAATAACGATGGTAGTTCTTTTTCGGAGCATGCATATATATCGGGAAAATTTGGTGCTCATATTCCAGTGTTTGCAGATAGTAAAAATTTATTTAAATATTTTGATTTTATGTCAAAGAAAGTTAATGGATTAAAAGATTTGGTTAATTTACAATCTGATTATTCTTCAAAAAGTGATATTTCTAAAAGTTTAGATTTACATAAAGATAATCATCTCTCCTTTCTTCGTTATAATCTTATTTTGGTTAATATTTCTTTAATGCGTTCAATTGGTCTTGATGGTTTAGCTGACAAATTGAGTTATTCTTTAAAAAAAATTGATCCTTCTAAATCTCGGTCAAAAAGTTGGGATGATTTAATCAAGTTATTACCAAGAATATATTTTTCGGAGTTAAATATTTTAGAGTCTTCACTTAATTTTTCTGTTCGCGATCGTTTAAATTTTATTTTTCGGAGATCTACTTATAATAGTTCTAGTAATACACAACTTACAAAAACAAAACTACGATTAGATCATCATTTGATTATGGTTGAAAATGTTTTAAATAACAGATATCTGCATGGTTTAGATGGTGATTTTTGTCTTAAAATTATCCAAGATATAGCTTCTTATTCACTTCCACTGGTTCCAGTTCAAAGGTTTATTCCTAAAGGTGATATGTCGGTTATTACATTTGAGAATAATAATTATGAGGTGCAAAGAAAATTTTCGTTTAGTGGTGCAGTTCTATCGAGCATTGTCCCTAAAATCGAACTTATTGAAAAAAACGATTCAAAATTTAATTTTTTATTAGACAATGTTATTTTTGAAAAGATTCCTGAGAGTAAACATTACAAGATAACAGGGAAGATCAATATTTCTTTATTAAAAAATGATTCAGTAATTGTTCCTTTTTATTCATCTTTGTTGTTAAAAATTACTTATGATTCTCAGTCGGATTATTTCAGTATTCCGGTATTAATAAAACCTAATAAGCCCGAATTAGAATTAGTATTTCGAAAAATTAACGGTGATCTTTTGGAAGACAATTTCAAGTCTAGGACTTTATTTGAAGGAGAAAAATTTTCGATTTTTGTTCGTAATAATTCTCTGAAACCTAGGGAAGCCTATGTGAAAATATCTTCCGGTGCCAATAAGTTATTTCTTGCTGATAGCAAAGTCCTTTGCCCCGATAATGGAGAGGTTTCAGTCGTTTTTAAACCTAAGATACCTCCTGTCAAAACTGATACTGGTTTTTCTTTAGATTTTTCCAGTCGTGATAAAATTTTTATTGAGATTTCTGATAATTTAAAACCTACTAATATTTATCAACAACGATTATTTAGCCCTTCAATAATAAATCCTACCGATTATCTGTTTGTACAAGATGCAAAGTATTATCCTACAAATTTACCAAATTATAAAAACCCTTCGATTCGACTTAATTTGATGTCACAAAATAAAAATCTTATACCTCAACCTTTCGTTGATTTAAGTATTGATCAGTCTAAAACACCTAGTTTTAAGTCAGGAACAGGAGCTACCTCGTTGTTCCTTAAATCTGAAAATTCCGTAGAACTTTTTTTGAAAGATATTAATTTTGATTATAACCTTCCTGATACGGGCGAAATTCATGTAAATATTGATAATTTTAAGCGTTGTTTTAGATATGGTTTTAATGTTATTCCTTTTGGTTCTCCTTACTTACTTAGTTTGATTAAGAAAAACGAAGTTCGTTTTTCTGGGGAGTTTAGTTTTTCTGACCAAAAGATTCTTACTTTTCCTATACAAACGGATGGGGGAACATTAAATTCTACAATTGAAGTTGGTTTGTTTGATGATAAAAATACTGATTCATTTCCAACAGATTTTAGTCTTGCAGAATTGCATACTACATTTTTATCTGTAAGAAATAATAATTTTAGGTTATTGCAAAAACAAGGAGAAGGTCTTTTTAGTTTGTTTTCATTTGTTGATGATTGGAAAATTCATTGGGATGTATCTGGCTCTGTAGGCAAAAAGGTCGTTCATGCGGTAATGAAGGATGATAAAGGACAAGTGATTTCTAAGATTTCCAAAAGTATTGTTGTTGATTTTTCTCTCCCTAAATTATCTAATTTTAAAATTTTATCTGATTTAGTTGTTCCTGGTAAATCTGTTCGTTTTGCAATTAATGCTTCCGATCAGGAATCTGGGATTTCTAAAATTACTTCTTCTTTTGTTAAATCTGGAGTAGAAAAATCTATTTTAGTTGACATACCTTTAGTAAAAAGCGAAGACTTTCCTGATCAGTTTATTGGATCATTTCTTGTTCCATCAGATTTGAAAAGCCCTATTGAAATATCAATTACCGCTTTCAATGGCTTAGGCAGGTCTTCTGTTTTAACTAAAACAATTATGTTGTCAGCACCTACACCAGTATCCGTGGTGACTTCCATTAAGGGAGTTGTTAAAGAGGGGGGTAGGTTTCAACCAGGTCTGGTTGTTACTCTGTATGACGAGAAGAGTAAAAAGAGTAAAATTTTTATCTCAAATGAAAATGGAGAATTTGTTTTTGAACAACTGGAACCATTGAGTTATAAAATTTCCGTAGAAAAACCTTCTTCGTCAAGGACTGCAACTAAAATTGTTGATCTTAAGCTTGGTCAAACGGTTAATTTGATTTTAGAGCTTTTGCAATAATTGGTTAAGCGTCTACAATTGTAACTAGTTTAATTGTTGCGTATATCTGGTCAATTTGCATATGGGGTTGCAGATGGATGGTTGAATAATAAGTTCCTGGTTTTGAAGGGTTTTCTGTTACTTCCACTTTTCCAAATCTTAATGGTGTTGGCGTACTAAGGGAAATGGTATTACTACAGTATTTTTGAAGCCAATTGTTTGTAAATGTTTCGCATTCTTCTGGGGTTTTAAAAGATCCAACTTTATCTCTTCCGATTATTTTTATGTAATGTGCAAATCTAGAAACACAAAGAATGTAATTCAATAATGATGATATCTGAGAATTTTGGTTTGCAATATCTTTTGTGTATTTTTCAGGGATGTGGATTGATGGACAATTATGAAGCATTAATTCATGACCAAATCCAGATGGAGAATATGTCATTATGCCGCAAAGATCAAATAATTGCTCCATTGGGTTTGTAACAATGCATTCAACAGGGTGAATTTTAGAGAATTTCGTAGAGTCAATGCCTGTGACTTCATAAGGTAAATTAGTTATCAAACCGCCACCTAATTCGTTTTCTTTGCATCCTCTTAATCCGGAAAGCCATCCGGTTTCCATATATTCTGCTATGATCAAAGATCCAAACGGGTATATTGGATTTCCGAACGGGTATCCCGCCCCTTTTTCATCAAAGGATTCTTCAAATATAAGTTTTTTTGTTGTTTTTGAGTCTAAATTGTAAGGAATTCTATAAAGGGTTTTTGGTCCTATAAGTCCTAAAAATCTTGAGTCCGGGGATTTTCTTAGTCTTTGCCATGAAATTCCAACAGCACCTTCGATGCTTGGGGATGATTTTAAAAAACGTAATGAATTGAATGAATCTAGGCCTAACAAGTTTGAATTTATTGATGTTATAAATGGGCAAAAGCTTGCTGCAGCTACCATTGAAAATTGCTCAAGGACTCGAATATCTTGGGACATTTTACTTGAATTGCCTTTAAAAATTTCATAGTCACCAAGAATGATGCCGTAAGGTTCACCACCAGGTGAGCCAAATTCCAGAGAATAAATTTTTTGAAAGATAGCACTTTGGTCAAATTCGGTTGCTTTTGAGAAATCGTTAGATATTTCTTCCCAAGAGGCGGATAAAATTTTAATTTTTAATTTTTTGTCGTGTTCTATTTTTTTAGCAAGTAAAAAGAGGCCTTTCCAGCTTGCTTCTAGTTTCATGAAATGTTGATGATGAATGATTTTGTTTAAAAGAGTTTCGATTTTTTTGTCGATGTCTGAAATTAGATACTGCACAAAAGAACAAAAATAAGCTTTGTTTGTTAAGTTATTTATTCCTCCATTAATATTAATTACATGATTTATTAGCGATACGGCTGATAAACTGTCGTTTATAAAAAATGAGTCCTTGAAAGGTGAATTCAAGGACTCATTCGTAATTTCGAAAGTAAAATTCATTTTTTATTAAAATCTAAATTTCAAATTAAAATTAACCACCTATCACTGGTATTTTAGCAACCATACGAAGGCTTGTTGTAAGTTCTTCCATTTGCAACCAAGGTTGCAAGTGAGCAACAGCATTATATGAACCAGGGCTACCTTCGATTTCTTTTACTTCAACTCGAGCCGCTCTGAGAGGGTATCTAGCTTTTACTTCTGGGCCGGCTTGTGGGTTTCCGTCTACATAACCCATGATCCATTTATTTAGCCAAACTTCGCAGTCAGAAGCTTCCATGAAGGAACCTATCTTATCTCGTGCCATTACTTTTAAATAATGGGCAAACCGTGAAGATGCCATTATGTATGGCAGTCTAGCGGAAATAGCAGCATTTGCAGTAGCTTCAGGTTTATCGTATTTTTTTGGTTTTTGAACTGTTTGGGCACCAAAAAACACAGCATAATCAGTGTTTTTGTAATGACAAAGTGGCAGAAAACCAAGTTTGCTAAGTTCAGCTTCACGCCGGTCGGTAATCCCAACTTCTGTTGGGCATTTTGAATCTGAATCACCATCGTCACTAGTGAAAATATGCAGGGGAAGGTTTTCAACCTTACCGCCATTTTCCATGCCTCTAATTGATGTGCAGAAACTTGTTTTAGCAAAACTATCCGTCATTTTTGCGCCCATTACATAAGCTGCATTCATCCAAGTGTAATCTTCATTATTAACGGGCTTTGATTTTCCCGCAGAATTTAATTCAGCTTCTTCAAAGTCGAATTCTTCAATTTCTTTGGTAGCTTTCCCGTAAGGAAGTCTTGATAATACCCTTGGCATTACAAGTGAAACGAATCGGCTATCTTCCGTTTCTCGGAAACTCCGCCATTTGATGTATTCAGGTGCTTCGAATATCTTTTCAAGATCTCTTGGTTTTGATAAATCTGTCCATTTGTCCATTCCTAGCATATTTGAAGAAGCTGCTGAAATAAAAGGACAGAAAGCGGCAGCAGATACATTAGATATTTTTTCTATTGTCGCCATATCTTCAGGGTGATTAGTGAATTCATAATCACCAATCAATGCACCATAGGGTTCCCCACCGGGGGTTCCGTATTCGGTTTCGTATAATTTTTTGAACAGTTGGCTTTGATCGAATTCGACAGCTTTTTCAAGATCTTTTGATAGTTCTTTTTTTGAAATATTCAGGAGTTTGATTTTTAGGCTAGAGCTGGTTTCCGAGTTCATTATTAAGTGGTTGAGTCCTCTCCATGAACCTTCAAGCCTTTGCAATTCTTTGGAATGAAGAACAGCCGCTAGTTGTTTCGAAATTGTTGCATCAATCGCAGCAATTCTAGCTTCGATAGTCTTGGTAAGATTCTTATCATATTTGATAGTTCCAGACATTACTTCCTGGGTTAAATTCCTGATCAAATCTTCTGCCCTTGATCGTTCAGTAATTTTTGTGGACGCAATAACTTGATCTAAAAGTCCACTTCCTGCTTTTTCAGTGGTTTGCGTTGATGTTTGGTCACTGGTTTTAATTTCATCAGCCATCTTTATTTTCCTTTTTCAAATGGTTTAGGTTATGAGGTTATTTGGTTTGTTCGCCTGAGACGCCTAAGTCGCTGGCAAGTTTTTTGACATCAGTTTCATTTTGTAAGATTTGTTCAAGTAAATCTTGCAAGTTTTCTGAATTGTCAGCTTTTGTCAGCAGATCTTTAAGCTTGTTTCTAGTTTCAAGTAGTTTCTTTAAGGGTTCAACTTGTTCCACGATTTTTGCTGGATCAAAATCATCCATGGAGTTGAATTTTAAATTAACCGCAATTTCACCTTCGCCAGTTAAGGTGTTTTCAACCTTTGCGTTCATTGCGGGGCCAAGGCGAGACATGACATCATTGAAATTGTCACGGTCTATCTGTACAAATTTTCTATCCTTAAGAGCTTTTTGAGGTGCAGAAGCATTTCCTGTGAATTCACCCATTACACCCATAACAAAAGGAAGTTCTTTTTGGGCAACAGCACCTTCAGTTTCAACTTCATAGGTAATATGAACGCGAGGTTTTCGAACTCTTTTAAGTTTGTCGTTAACGCTTTCAGCCATTGTTATTCTCCAGTATTAAAAAAATAAAACGCATTATTGTTGATCCCCGGAATTGTTATTTGTCCCAGGGTCTAAATCCAACTGCAATCCGGTTAGCTTGGAAATATATTCGCGGGCCCCATGGTCGGGAATTAATTCCGAAAGTAATTCCGGGAGGCTTAGTTTTCCCCACCGAACAGATTGACTGATAGAATATGATAGCGGAGAGTGGGGTTCAGTACGAAGGAAAAAATCAGAAATTATTTTAAGTTGCTTTAATGCTTCGTCTCTTGTTCGCACTTGGGCGCGTCCGCCTGATTGATTTTCTACTGAAACCAAGCCCGTGTTTTCGTCGCTTTCCTCGTTCGAATTTGTTTCCTGAACCGCATTTTTGTTTTGCGCAGACTCGATTTTTTCGGAGGCAAAACTTTTCAAAGCAGTAATAATTTCTTCAAAAAGATTTCTTAAGGATGAAGTTTGGGAAAGAACTTCCTCGCACTTTTTGTCGATTAAATCCGACATTTCGTTTAAAACTGACTTGCATTCTTCAATATCTTCAAGAAGTGTTAGATAGAATTCAGGCGAAGTGTCGTTTACCGTAGAGTAGAATTCGTGTGGATTGGGGGCACCGCGCTCAATCCTTTTTTCTAAGGTGTCTTGATCTAGATTTTGAAGTTTGCAAACATTAACCCAATCCGCCATCGAGAAATATCGTGAGGCGCCCATTGTTGTGAGTGGAATTCGTCTGATTGGTTGCAATAAGACGCCTTCGCTATCAATTCCATTTAAAGCATTGATTGGGCCTATTTTTGTTACTATTCCTTCTTCGTCAGGCGAAGGATATAGCCCATCCCAAAAATTTTCTGTAATGTTTTTGACCAATTTGAAACCGTCTCTAATGCCAGGGAATCCTTTGGTTCTGGCGAGGCCCTCAATCAGATAACTTGCTACTTCAAGATCTTTTGCTTTTGTTGAAATAATTTCTTCGCTTAATTCAATAACTGTTTCCCAGTCCGGAGAATCATTATCTGTGTTGCTTCCTTGTTCTGTTGCCCGTTCTATAGATCGGGCTGCACTGCGGGCATCTTTGACTTTAAAATACAATGAACTTATTGAAGAATCCAATCTTGGGTCTTCCCCAAAAGGCGAATTGTTTTCGCAAGGTGCCAACAATATTTCAAAATCAAGAATTTCGGGTGATGACATATAATTATTTTGCCTTTTATGCACAAACTTTTGCTATTTTAGTGCTAACCCACCATGGTAATCGCACCTTTAACCTGGCACATTGCTGATCCGGAAATATTAACTTGTGCGGCTTTAATTTCTGCTTGAGTGTCACCTGAAATAGTGACCATTGCTCCTTGAATTGAGACTTGGCTTGAGCCTTGTATACTAACCTTTGGACTAGTTAATGTAATGCCGGAAGATTCAAGCTTAATTGAAGTTGATCCTACAGTTAGTACTATCGAACTTGATTCAATTTTTAAAGAGCTGGAACCGACTGTAAGTGCAATTGATTTTGGGCTATTAGTAGCGCATGTCCCGGATTCCACATTAATCTCAAGATTACCAGATTGAAGAGTTAGGGTATCATTGCCCTTAATGGTAGTTTCCCTGTTAGATTGAACAGTAAGGGTGTCGGTATCCTTGATTGTTGTTTCTCGCTTGCCTTTTTCAATATTGATTGAAATTCCACCATCGGAAATAGTGAGATTATCATCGCCATAAATTTTGGATTGCCTGTATCCTTTTTTGATTTCAAGTAAGGTGTTACCTTCCGATACAGTGGTGGAGCAATCCTTTGTAATTTCGATGGTGTTGTCGTTTTTAATTACAGTTTTCATGTCTTTGTTTGCTTGGATGAAAACTAATTCTTTTCCTTTGTTATCTTCGAATCGTATTTCGTTAAAATCTTCAGCGCCCCCATTTGGGGAGGATTTTGATTTTAAGCCACTAAAAAGTGCTTCGTCTGGAAGTTTGTATGGGGTTAATTGCTCGCCATTGTATAGACTTCCTACGACAACTGGTCTGCAGGGGTCGCCTTCTTCAAAAGCGACTAAAACTTCTTCGCCAACTCTTGGAAGCGAAAAGAAACCAAAGTTTTTTCCAGCTAGAAATTGGGAAACACGGATCCAATAAGATCCTTTTTTTTCGGTGTCCCAGATGAATTGGATTTTGATTCTTCCGTACTTATCGGTAAATATTTCTTTTCCGGATGGCCCAGCAACAACTGCAGTATGAACACCGGGTATCAAAGGTCTCAATGTGTTAGTTGAAGGGCGGAATTTAACTTTTTCAGGAAAACATTGAAAATTATTTTCGTAAGACGGATTTGATGTAGCGTTTCCTTTGTGACTTACAGCCATAAAAATGTAGGTTTTTCCAGCTTCTGAACTAATAGGGTGCTTTTCAATTTTAAATTTTAATCCGGAATTAAAACCTGTCATTGTGCTTGAGCCCGTTACAGTTTCATATAAGGTGTCAGATGCTCCTATGACTAATTCGGAGGCTTTTTTACCATCAGCGGAAACTTGATATCCACCTGGATAAATGTATTTTTCGTAGTTGGAATTTCCTGGAATCGAAACCGAAGCACTTGCCTTTGAGACAAGACTAGAACTCGGCTTTTCAAAATTGTAATCATTTACGGTCGCTTTTCCATTGACCCACCTGTAACCATGCTGCCATGAGGTAAGAGCCCCATAATTGCCTGAGTTTTGCAAGAATTCGATGCCTTTTGTCTTAGTGTCTTTGAATGCGGCGCTCGAATCAGCAATAACCATGGTATGTTTGTTTTTTTCAAACTTATAAAAATAAAAGATTCCATATGTTTCCCAAAGCCAAGATAAGAAATCGTGGTCGCTTTGTTCGTATTGCACCATGCAGGTAAAAGGTTGGTATGTTTCAGTTAGATTAAGTTCGAAAGCGGCATCAGGATATTTACCAAGAATTTCTTGAGTTATATCTTTGATATTTTTTTCAATAAAAACATTTCGATGTTTTGTTTCTTTAAGTAATGAAAACCAAGAAACAACTTCAATTGTTGCATTTCTAATGTTGTATGCACCACTTGCCCCTTGAGAAACAGAATAAACCCGTCCATCAAACCATTGGCCAGAATTGTCGCCCTTGGCGGAGTAACACCAACTAATATTTTTGCCTAGTAATTTGGAAAGATCAACAGAATCGCTTGTGGAGATAATGTCTAAAGAAAAATGGAAAGGAGAAGAAATCTCCTCCCTTCCACTAAAGGATGAAAGTAAAAGTGCATTGTCCCCCAAACTGCTAGAAACTTGTAAGCAGGACTTTCCTTGTTCGAAAGTGGACATAATGCGCCTTTAATAATTAACAACAGGAAATAGGTTATCCCTTTTGGGCTTTAGCGACATCCCAAACAAAAGTATTATTGCCTTCTGAAGTATTATCGCTCTTGGTTGAGGTTGTTTTAAAGGAGAATTTTGTGTAGCTCAACGAGATGCTTGCACCAGGTTTATCGCCCCCTGAACTTGATGAATAACTTGAAATATAAACTTCTGATAATTCCAAGACGACATAATCAATTGTACTGTTTGTATCGCCGTTGTTTATAGTTAAAGTAACTTTGTCAATTGGTTTTGTTGCGGTGCACATTGCTTGAACAATCAAGGCATCTGATGCATCGGAAGTTCTGGATAGAGAAACTTCGCCAGCTTGCACCCCACCTGAACCCAAACGATCAGAACTATTTCCAGCCCCAACGGGATTAATTCCTCTGAAAACATTAAATGAAATACTATCAAATAGGAATAGTTTCGCTTTTTTACCAAAAACCCCAACACCTTTGTCTTTAAGATCTCCGCCGAAAGTAGCTATAATCATGATTGACCTCGTTTGAAAAGGACCCTAATTTTAAAAACTAACGGAAGGATCCGATTTCCACTAGTTTGAAATGGCAATCATCCCTATTTAGTATTAAATTGCAAGAGAAAAGCCAGGAATCTCGGCCTAGTCGTGTAAAATAATTTTTTTTCCCAAGGGAAGTTGGGCCAATGGAATCTGCTTTCCGAATGAGTTTTAATTCAACAGACACGGAATTATTCCAATAAACCCTTACAATTTCTTTTATTTTATTAAGCCAAACACCCCCTGGAAGAAATTCCTGGAATCTTGATTCGTCAAGAGGGCCGATAGAAATCCTGCATTGTCTCTGAAACATCCGGACTCTTTTTCCAAGTATCATGTTTTCACCCAAGGAAGAACCCAAGTTTTTGTCAAAAGATAATTTTCCTTGAAATTTTTTGTCGATTTTTTCCCAACCTTGGCAAAACATCTCGACCTCGACTGTTACACCCAAATAAAACGAAAGCATTTGCTGTAAATTGTCTTGGTTTCTTACCCTTGCTGAAAAATAACCTCCAAAAAAAACATAAAAAGAAGTGCCCACATGGGAATTTTGTTCTTCGCCATAATTATAAAATCCGACAATTGATTGAAGAACTGAGCCAAGACTGCTTAGTTTCGAATGAATGTTTGAATTGATTCTGAAGGTTCTTTTGCCTTGAATGGCAACAAGAAAATCAATTGCTCGGCTGTTAAAAATGTCAATAAAATCTCTTAGGCTGTCATCTTTTTCCCTGTGCCTTTTAAGAAGTTCCTCGCGGATCGGAAGAGGTAAAACACCAAGGGCTCCAGCAAGACTGAAGATAGTTGTGAATACCAAGAGTTTATCATTTGATACATCTGTTTTTTCAAGATTGTTAAAAGGATATTTTAGATCTACAGAGTTCTTGTACCTTGGCTTTAGTCCTTGATCGTTTGTCTGAATGATTTTCGAGGCCAAAGCAAAAAAGTCCATTAATTCTCCAAATTCTAAAACACACACACACTATTTTAATTATTTACCAAATGGATTAATCAATAATTTGATTTTAATTCATTAACAATAGGATGGCAATTTAATTTGACCCATGATACTTACACCTCACTCTTACCCACAATTATCCGGAGGAGTTGTTAGGGCTGAAGAGGCTTGCGCCCTGAACGAGCAGATGAAAAGCAAACCATCCCCTCCAAAGGACTTTCATTCCTGGTCTAGGATCACTATTGCGTCCGATGTAGCCNCCTCGTTTAGCGACCAGCAATAAGAACTGTCTGGGAGTAAGTTCCGCCAAGGGTATTTTCAATAATTTTGNAGCAACCGTNCGCCATAATTTTGGGAGCCATTTACATAANGCCTTCGGGTCTTGTGCNATGGGTTTGCCGGTGTCTGCAAGATCTCGAAGTTGCATTAGTCGAACTGCAACAACGGCCAACACCGCAGCACGACGCAAGTAGTTTTCCGGATCATCAAAATTAGCTTTTTCTACNCCACATCCTTCCTTCAAAACGCGATGCCATTCCTCGATCTTCCACCGATGTTCGTAGTACCCAAGAATTCTTTCAGCATCTTCCAACGAGGCTACCGGTTCATTGGTCAACAACAACCAATCGATAGCTTCTTCACCTTTGGGCGGCTTTGCTTCGGAAGCATAAATAACCTGAAGGGTATGTGGCAAATGCTTGCCGGGATGATTCCAAGGCACTTGCATTTCCACCGTTGCAAATCGGATTTCCAATTTTATTACACGTGGTTTACGAACAATGAATCCACGCACATTTCGCTGGGTTGATGCGGTCACAGTCCTTTTTCCAGACACCTTCTGTGCAGCCATTCTGTCCCATAGTTTCTCGCCTTCTTCTCCCACTACCCGACGATCGTGGTGNGCCCTCACGACCAGGCCAACTCCTCGCTTGGCACAAACTTCAAACAGTTCAAAATTATCTGCTGCACGATCTGCAACATGAATTAACCGGGTNCCCTCAGGCGCATGGCCAATCGCATCCACCGCATCAGACCAGACGAGGGATTCACGCCAGCGTTGCTGTCTTTGCGCTCGTGTTTCACGCAAAGGAACCACCACATGTTTGAAGGGGTGCAAATCTAAAATCCCTAAACAATCGCCATCGGGAAGAACAGCAAGCGTGGTGTGCACCTCTCGGTTGATACGACCAGAAAGATGCGTGTCATCCTGTATTGCAAGCACTACGGGATGCTCTGCACATCGTTCTAAAGTATGCTTGGTATGTGGCGCTATGATTGCTTTTGCGGTTACTTCGGGGTGGTCAAAAAAACGATAGGCGCCCTTCAGGTCGGCCCAGTCGGGGAATTGATCCGGATGGCTTTGTGCGGGTCGATCTGCCATGACTGTAGCTATTGATACCAATCTTTTGTTAAGCGGGCGTCACCTAATTCGGCTTTACCGAATTCGCTCATTGCCCATGTCTTCTTATCCATACGTTTGCTTCCTCCACTTACATAAACAACCTCCTTTAACAAATTTCATGTCTTTTCAGCTACCCCAAAATATTTGTGGGTAAGAGTGAGATACTTAGACTACGGGTTTATTACCTATCTTTATGGGCCATCGGTGGATTAAATCTGATGACCCCGAAAATTTGATAGCTAGCCTTGTGAAAGAGCAGGAGTCAACATAAAGGGCGAAGTACCTGTCTAAAACTGATCCGAATCCAAGCAAAGAATAAATGTCGCTTGAGTTGGGATTAAATTCGATCAATATTTCGATTCCTTGAATTACAGCCCCTCCCAGAAGGCCATTGATTTTGCCAATTGTTGGACTGGACGAAACGGATTCAATTGAATTGATTATTTTTTGATTATTTGGAGAGTTGGAGAAATTGTAAAGAGTTAGGAGTTTTTTAAGTGCACCCGCGGCTTCAGGCCCTTCACACAGGCTGACTTGGTTCAGAAGAAGGTGGGATACTAATTTCCAGCGAAATTCATTTTTATCTCCAAGGTGGTCATGGCATGGCCGAGAGGGTGGGATCATAAATATTGGAGAATTTAACGAAGGATCTTGGTCAACCATTGTAAGTTTTGGCTCTCCGCCACCAAAGGGAAGGTTGGTTGGGTAGTTGCCATTGGTTGAAATGGTTTTTATGTCAAGAATAGATCCTGATTCTATTTCTTCAGATTCAGCGCCAATGAATTGGATGTAAACCTGGGGCGCTTCCAAGGGACCGGAATCACCAGTTCCGGGTGTTTTTCTAATGGATGACCAACCAAGATTCGAATTGGTTCCATCATGCAAAAAACCAAATACTGGTGGTATAATCTGGTTGCTTCCCGAAGATGTAACTAGCCTTGCCTCTTGGATGGAATGTACCAAAAAGGCATTATGATTCCTTATTTCAGGAATCACACAATATTCTTGTTTTATTTTATCCAAGCTTATCGGTTCAGCTCTTTTGGTAAAGTAGTTTGCAACTGGAGAGCAACCTGTTTTTATGGTTTCGGGTGAAACCATTTTTTCTATGTTGGCTCCGGGGGTGGAATCAAACCCAAATAAAAGTTCAATTTTGTTTCCAGCTTTTGAAAGAATTTGTCGAAGGTTAATGCTAAAAAAAAGAAATTTTTCAGGGAAGGCGAAATATTCAGTTAAAAGCCTATAACCGGAAAATGTTCTGCTTGAACTTGGTAACATACTAGAACTATTGTCAAAGCAGGTTTGGAAAATTCTGTCGGGGGAAATGGGTATCAAACCAAACTCGGTTTTGCACCATACATCCTTGCGCTGGAAAAGAATAAGAGAAAATACTATCTGTCCGATGTTTACAGGCCCGCTCCAGAAGAAAGAAGGTTCAAAATTCAAGTAATCCCTAAATGGTATTTTTGAACTTGTCAAAGTGATACCCAGAACGGATGTATAATTTTTTCCGAGGGGGATCATTTCGTCGGAGTAGGGCGGTCGGTAAAAACCTGCATTGGTTATCTTATAGGGCCATACTTTCAATTCTTGAGTTGTTTGAAACAGACAAGGCACCTGTTGCACTGGCGGAGTCTCAATGTTGGTGTTTCGAGGTACGATTATTCCCTCGGGGGATGGTGTGACATCTTCCTTGGCTTCAAACTGAACTACAGACATGGATGGAATTGGGGCAAGAAAATGCGGGTAAAGAACATTAAGCATGGTTTCACAAGCCAGCGGAAAATCTTCATCCAGCTTTAATCTGAGCCTTGCATTTAAAAAAGCGATTGATTCTGTCAGGAGGGCAACCTGCGGGTCTTCATTTTTGGATGCCCCTAGGCGTAGATGCGAAGCAACCTTCGGGTAAAGGTCCCCAAATTCAGAAGCTTGTTTTCGCAGCACTGCGAGTTCCTGATCGTATAATTCCAGCAGACGGTTAGGCACTTTTATTTCCTATTTGAAATCGATATTCCCAATTTTTTCCGACCAATATGCATTAATAATGACCGGAAGATCGTCTGATGATAATTGTAACTCACCTTGAATTTGAAATTCCACAAAATCTTTACCGTTGTCGTCGGGAACAGTTATTATTTTGACATCCACATTTTTTAACCTAGGTTCAAAATACATTAAAGTGTTAAGGATGTCCGTTCGTATTTTTTCCTGTTGGTCCTCCTCGGAGATGCGCATGCTGGAAAAATCAGGAAGTCCATAACAAACCACCGAGCTTAAAACTTCAGGGAATTCTTTATTTGGGGTGTCCCAAGGCCTTCGCGTTATCAGAAGCTTGTTTAAATCCTCTGTAAACTTTTTTCTTATCGTTACATCATTTGCTGCGATTTCCAATTCAGGAGGATTTTCTCTGATCCTCTGGAATAGCCCAAAGACTTTTAGAGGTGAAAGGGTCATGTTCTAGTTAACACCCGAATTTTTTACAATGAAAAATAGAGACCATCAATTGCTATAGGTTACTGTTTTTGGTGTAATGTGTAAAAGTAATTGTAAAAATAATTTGAACAGCCAATCCGTTTAATTCAAAGAGAATCTGATGAATACCAAAAAGACTAAGATTGAGTTGTTAGGTAAGAAGAAAACTGAATCCAGTTCAAAAACTAAGAAGATCCCTTTAAAAAAAATTTCTGGAGAAGATGCAGTTTTTCAATGGATTGTACCTGAAGCCCAAAGAAAAATAACATTGTCTTCAGGTAAAACAGGTGAAAGTTTAGAGGTTTATTCTCCTGATGGCCAATTAGAATTTCAGTTAGTCTGGACATCTGGAGGTCCTATTTTGAAAATCGCAGTTGCAAAGCTTGAATTATGTACAACTGGCGAAATATCAATGAATTGTGATAGTTTTAATGTGTCAGCTTTGCAGGGGATTTCCATGGAAAGCAATGGTTCAGTCACAATTAAGTCCGATGAAATCAGGGCCAAAACAACCAAATCAATCCACTTGGATGGTGAAAAAATTCGATTAAATTCTCCTGAAGGCGAAGACAAGCAAACAAATCATGCTTCGGTATTGCAAGTGAAGCATGATTGCAATCATTCCTGAAAACTGATCAGTATTAGCAAATCTCAATGTCATATAGTTCAGATGAACTTGCTTTTAGGTTCACTTCCCTGATCTGTTTTCCATCTGCGATCATTCCGAGTATTTTTCTGGAAATGTCAGGCAGAAGTGTAGTATTGATTATTTTATCAACAATTCTAGCTCCGCTTTCTGCTTCATTGCAACGAGCCAAAATTGCGTCTACAAGTGATTTATCGTAATTCCAATGAGCATTGTAACCTTCCCGTACCCTGTCTCCAACCCGATCTAGTTTGAGGTTTACGATTTTGCGAAGAATTTCTTGGGAGAGCGGGAAGTAAGGAATTACTGTAATTCTTCCAAGAAACGCATCTTTGAACGATTTTAGCAACTCTGGCCTGAGTTGTTCCCCGAGCGCTTTAGCGTTTGGAATGGTTTCCGGATCGGCACAAAGCTTGAGAATTTTGTCAGTTCCCGCATTGCTGGTCATCAAAATTATGGTGTTCTTAAAGTCAGTTTCCAAGCCTTTTTCGTCTGTCAGACTACCTTTATCAAAAACTTGAAAGAACAAGTCGTGTACGGATGGATGTGATTTTTCGATTTCATCCAGTAACAATAAGGTGTTTGGTCTTCTGCGTACAGCTTCGGTTAACACACCACCTTTCCCGTAACCTACCAAACCAGGGGCAGGGCCTGTAAGCCTCGATGTCATCATTTCTGATTTGTATTCAGACATATTGATAACGGTCATAGAAGATTCACCGCCAAACATCATGTCAGCCAGAGTGATAGCGGTTTCGGTTTTGCCAACACCGCTGGGGCCAACCAGCATAAAAACACCGACAGGCAGGCGGGGATCGGTTAGTTTTGCCCGGGATGTTTGGATTCGTTCTGCAAGAATATCCATTGCGTGATCTTGCCCAACGACTCGACTTTTAAGCGTGTTTCCCAATTCAAGCAAGGAGTTGATTTCGTTTCGAACCATTTTTCCTAAAGGAATACCTGTCCAACCTGAAACAATTTCTGCAACAACGCTTCCATTGACAACTGGGTGAACTAGAGGTTTTTCACCTTGAAGTTTGGAAAGGGATTCATTCTGTGATACTAATTCTGCACGAAGAGATTGCCTATCAATATCTGATAGTGGGTTTTCGGCTTTATCATTAACCGGGGTGGAAAGTTTTTTTCTTAGCTCCCTGATCTTGGTAACAAATTCTTGTTCCTTGGCCCAATTTTCTTCTAGAAGTGCTTTTCTAGCTTTTTCTTTTTCAAGCTGGCCTTTTAAATCGGCCAATTCTTCGCTATGAATAGTGCCAAATTGAGTTTCTTTTTCCCAGATGGAAATAGTTGTATTTAAGCGATCGATTTCTCGAGTGGAATCTTCGATTGCTGGTGGGATGGTGGATTGGCTCAGTGCTACTCTTGCACATGAGGTATCAAGCAAGCTGATTGCCTTATCAGGCAGTTGCCTGTCTGGAATATATCTCTGAGAAAGGCGCACTGATTCTTCAATTGCTTCATCCAAAATTGAAACGCCATGATGTTTTTCAAGTGAAGCTGCAATTCCTCGGACCATATCAACAGCTTTAGCTCGGTCTGGTTCTTCAACGCGAATCAGTTGAAATCTGCGCTTTAATGCTGGATCATCTTCAAAAGATTTTTTGTATTCATCAAAAGTGGTAGCTGCAACTGTGCGTAATTCGCCACGGGCGAGTGCTGGTTTCAAAAGGTTCGCAGCATCCCCTGAGCCCGCTTGGCCACCTGCGCCAATTAAAGTGTGTGCTTCATCAATAAATAAAATGATTGGTGTGGGCGAAGCTTGAACTTCGCTGATAACAGATTTCAATCGATTTTCGAATTCGCCTTTGACGCCCGCACCGGCTTGTAGCAGTCCAATATCAAGCGAGCGTAACGATACATTTTTAAGTTTATCGGGAACATCTCCTTTTACAATTCTTAATGCAAAGCCTTCAACCACTGCAGTTTTACCCACCCCAGCTTCGCCTGCAAGGATAGGATTATTTTGTCTGCGTCTGGTTAAGATGTCGATAACTTGTCTGATTTCTGGGTCTCTGCCAAGAACAGGATCTATTTTACCCTGCCTTGCGATTTCAGTCAGGTTTTGCGTGAATTGGTCTAAATTCGGAGTTTTGGAATTAGGGTTTACTTTTCCAGGGCCACCAGAAGAAGATGAACCATCATTCCCAGAAGCCATTACTCCGGGGTTTTCTTTGCTTTCCTGAAAAAGCATGGGAAGTTCTGCAATCAATTTGTCGGTTTTTATTTTACCCAGTTCAGAGCTTGAGGATTTCACCCTAGATGCTAGATCACGATCTGATAAAGCTGCAGCTAAAAGATGACCCGACCGAATCCGAGATGCATTAAAATCAACCGAAGCAAGCAACCAAGCCTGACGGATAAGTTCAGATATATCGGGGGAAAGTTGGGGTGCTCTTCCATTACCCGTCTTCAGCATATTAAGGCTGGCGTTCAGATCTCGCGCAAGTTTACCTTTGTCGATTTCGTTTTGATTTAAGATAAGCTCAATATCTGTATCTTGGGTTTCAAGTAGCTTCAATAACCAGTGTTCGATTTCAACATTAAAATGAGTCTTGGAAAGGCAAAGCCCCGCTGCACCCTCAAGGGCTCGCAAGGTTAAGGGATTCAATTTGCCCGTAAGGGCTTTTAAATCGTTCGCTACCATTTGATTAAATCCATCCATTTTTTAAGTTTTAAGAAATTACTAAATTACGCCATGAAAGAATGTCGGATTCGTTATCGCCTGCCAGGAATAATTTCCTACCAAAGCCACGCATCAACCCGTTTTCCAGTTCTTGCCAATCGTTTTCCCTACCCAAACGCACCATATCCGATGAATGTTCATGGCTTCCCAAATAAAGCCCAGGCATGTGCACTGCGCCAGCTTCGCCAGTTTTCAAAGTAATTTTAAGTGGTATGAAAATAAGGTCTCGGGGAAACTTGGGGGCTGATATTTCAAGACTTGCAATATCTTCAAGCGGAACCCAAAAGTATTTATCCGAGGAATATACTTCAAGGATATTTGCAAAAAGATCATCAGCATCGCGCAAACCTTCGAAAGCAACACCATCAAGAATGCCTTTTATGGCAGGTGCTTTATCATTAGCTTCACTTATCAGGGCGCTTGCACCTTTAAAGTCTTTAGAGCCTAGGGCTTGAATACCTTGAATTCTTGTTAAAATGGGGCCAGAGGGTTCTGAGAAAAATTCCGGCTTGGTGCCTGTGAATATTTCGCGCCTTTGTTTTTCTGCAGTCAAGCAATTCCGATAGGCAGAAATAGCAAGCATTTCCTCTGTCTTTTCGTATTCCAAAGCGTTTAGCTGTTTTTTAGCCCGATCTAAATCGCCCGCAAAGGATAATAGTTCGAAAAGGAACAGCCTTTTGTTCTGGTTTCCGGGGTTATCTTTTACAGAATTCGTTTGTTCATTGATTGCATCCTGTAATTTACCGTCCTTAAACAAATCTGAAGCATTCATCTGTTTGACTCAATTAATGGTTTCAATATATAACCTATTCTTTTCTCTATTATTTATTAACCATAGTCAATTTAATTGTCTATTATTTGGTAACATTTTGTGTGATTTAGTCTTCTTTTTTGCAGGATGAATGACAATCCTAGATTATAGCAAAGAGCGTTTTCTTGATTTATTTAGCTTTCGTTAAAATGCGTTCGAGCAGTTTTATTTCCGTTTTGGTTAAGACCGGGTTTTTGCCTGCAGTTCAAGCGATGTTGGGTTCGCTATTGTCCGCCATAACACCCGGTATCCGAGAAAAACCATCATAGCAATCAGGTTTTTTGGTTTTTATTGACGATGAAAACTATTAGATTAGAAAGATTGGTTTTATTATTAGTTGTTTAAAGGGTGGATTAAAGCTGAATAATTGATGAACCGTAAGTTCAAGATAATTATCAATTAGAAATCATTAAGGAACAAGAAAATGGCAAACTATGTTGTATTTTTTGCAGGTAGTGGGCAAAAAGTAAAAGATGACAAACATGTTTATAATAGCTGGGGTAAAGGTTTATGGGAAAGCGATGGGAAATACATTGGGATTTACAATGATGGCGTAGGCGAAGCCGAGGGTACCAGCGGAACAACGGGCGCTGGTTGGGCGAAAGCCATTGAAAGTTCAATGAATGGAATCCCGTCCGCTCCGCAAAAAGTCATCGTCGTTGGAATGAGTCGCGGAGGTGTTCAAGCGGTTATCTTTGCGCATTGCGTTAAGGATAAGTTCCCTGCAACAGAAGTTTTTGTATTTGCTGTTGATCCCGTCGATGGCGGACATATCCAAAACGAGGGGTCCTTTGATTTGCGAGATAACAGGAATCTTATGGCAAGAGTGACGACTGGACTGGGATTTGCTAGAGGAACCCGAGGCGACCTCAAAAAGAAATACAACCTTCAAGATGATGCACCCAAAACAATTCCTACTAATGTAAAATTTTATCTTAGTGTTCTAGCCCAGTTTAAAGGAAATACGCGGGCATTTTGGGGATTTACACCGCAGGCTCCTGAACTCGGAAACTTAACTTGTACCGTGCCCCACCAAACCTACGAATTACCTGGCGATCATGGCTATGGCGTATATACCGGAAATGAGAAAAAGAAAAAAGGAATCTACGGATTCCGGACCAAAGTAGATGTTTATGACCCTAGTAGAGAGGCTCGCGGTAAAGTCACTAGGGAAATGTTTTCTTATCACCTTAGGGAAAGAGGGTTTACCCAAAATTTTTCTGTTGGATTTGATCTGATGCAGGCAATGGAATATTACTGCCAAATCGCAATGGAGGATCTAAGCGGCAGCCAAGGGCAAGGCAATAAGAATAGGTCAGGATTTAGCTTTTTAGAAGCATCACGAAGGGCGGGTACAAACTGGGGTGATTCTTTCAATGCTTCCCCAGAAAACAGATGGCATAAGGGACGAGGGCATTTAATTAAATCAACTGAAGCAATACGCGGAAAGGGCTATTTCGTTAATTCACGACATAGGCAGATTTACATTGAATTAGAGTCCAGGTTACAAGCCATATTCCTTTCTCAAGGTACCGCCACAGATGGGGCCACCGCCATGCAGCTTAAGCACAGTTACCCTAACATACTTCCTTGGATGCTAAAAAACGCAGAGTTTGCTAGAGACCGTGAGGCTGACAAAACGTCTTTCGTCGAATTTATCCAATTGCTTGAAACCATGTTTTAAGCAAAATTGATATATGCCGATCTGACTTCTTTTCCCGTAGTGAGAGGCATTGGCGGGTTTATCGGTCTAAATCAACAATAGTGCTAATTGAGTTAATGTGAACTGCATTACCTGCAGCATGGCTACCCATGCAGGAAATAAAAAGTGAATTAAAACAGGTTTTTTTGCTTGTACGAGTTCGATATAAAATTTTTGTTAGCCCTTTGTTATTTACTTGTAGCCTTGATTATTTTCTTTCAATTCAAAGCATTAGTTATTGATAACGGTGGCAGGTAACTGAGCTAGCGCTTTTTTGTTGTTGGATTTCATTTTTGGGTTTACCGAGTTAATCCTAATATTGGCTTGCCCGACCATGCAACTGCGTAAGGTAAATTTATTTAAGAGGAAATTGTGATTATGTAGTCCAATAGCTTTGGCTGGAACTGCCTTCTAGGTTGTTCGTTGGGCAATTAATTTTGTCTGGATAGTACCTCATTAAAAATTTGATTTATACCTATAAAATTTTATATTAAATTAGTAATTGTAACAAAATTAAATGAGTTATTAAAATATGTCTAATTTTTTAACAACGGAGCAGTGGCAAGAATTTTGCAATCTTTCTAATGACAGCTTCCGGGATTTTAACTTTTCAGGAACACCTTGGACCAAATTAGACACAGCAGTTAGAAATTATATTAGTAATCAAGGTGACCAACAAAGAGTTGCTTTAAAAAAAGCTTTCGACAAATTTATTCAAGATAAAGGTGGCATTCTCGAAAATGCAGAAGGTAAAAAAGACATTAAAACCAAAAGAAACCATTTTGGTATTATATTAGCTCTTAATACATATATAAACGAAATAGCATCCAGTAGTACACCACCTGCAACCTCGCAAGGTGCAAATACTGCTGATGTTTTATCCCCTTATCTATTAAAAGCCAAGATCAAATACAAGAAAGGAAAAGGAAAAGAATGGAAAAATTCAATCAAAAAAGCTTGGAAGGATATCTATGATGATTTAAAAGGGCGTGCTGCTGATATCTATGCTTCGATAGGACAAGCAGGAAAAGACTTCGCTGCGGCAGCAGCCGAAGGTCAGGCAGCCTTACTTCCAGAATCAGTTAAAGCTGGTTTTAAGAGTTTTGAAATTGCATGTGATGGCGCAGCAAGAAGTGCTTCCAGAGCAGCGACTACAGCCTCCAATGCAGCCTCAAGATTTAAAACAGCGATGAGTTTTTGGCGAAGTAAGGAGCCTAAGACATCCACACAAAACGAACCGCAGGAACAAAAAGGTTCTGATAGTGGTTCAGGGATGGACACTAATCAGTTGGTGGAAGCAGTTAAGGGCTTGATTCAATTTCAAATAAGTCAGGTTGTAGCGGAATTAATAACTCAATATTCAAGTAGTTTACCTGCAGCAACCCTTACTAATCAAATTTTCGGCGAATTTTGGGATCAAATGAAAGAGGAAATCACAAGCGACCTTGAATCAATTATCCCGTACTATGGGTTGGCCAAAGAGGGGGCTAAAGCGTTCAAACATATAAAACAAACTGCAAAGAGAGTTGGTAAACTAATTGAATACGGTACTGCAGTGAAATTTTTGAATCCTAGCAATAAAGATGTCGTTGCATGTTTAGATTCTGTGGATCTTCTTCTCAAGCAAATTGCTGCTGAGACTGCAGCAAAGGCAGCGGTGGCTTCGGCAAATTTTGCGTTTGGAGTTGCAGCGGCTGTGGGTACCGCTGGTATAGACGTCGCCAGCTCTATTACTGGAACAGTAACTGTAGGCATAAAATTTTTATATTTGGTAAGCGGGTTTGTTGGCACCTATTTTGCAATGGAAGAAGCTAATCGACTTTTAAATCTAGGCAATTTGGGATCAGTTCAGAAAGCTATGGATATTTTTCCCCTACTAGGTGCATTTGTAATCGTAAAGCTTTACCCCAATGATTCTGTTTTCGACGATCAAGATAGATCCAAAGATGTTTTTATCCTTTTTGACATCGTAGAACAATTAAAGCCGCCATTTGATGAGCCCCTAATACAACTTTACCGGTTCAAAACAAAAAGCATTATTGATTCAGCCAAGGAAATCGTTGCTAAATCTCATTTCGAAGTTACAGATGTGCCGCCAACGCCAGTACCAATTCCGGATGAACCTAATGCAGTAGACCCCAGACAGTACTTTAATAAGTGGTATATATTAACTTTGGCGCGTAAGCTCTCAAGGAAGAAAAGGTTACTTAAGATTAATTTGATGAAGAGTTTATTTTTTAATATGGCTCTAATCGTTACAGAAAATTTTCGTTTATATGAACATGTTAACAAGGCGCTGAAAAAATACCGGGGCGAAATTGGCGGTGGCAGCGGTTTTTTAGGTTATCGCATTTTAGGGGGGGGAGGAAATAAAAATATTCTAGGGGTGTCTTGGCAAAGCCAAGAATCAGAAAAGGCTGTCGCTTTACTAGATGCTATTATAAAAATTGATAATATCTCATCAAAACAAATTGTTGAAATTGTTATTTATCAAGAAAGATTGTTTGGTTACGATTTGCTGTTTGCAGCCTATATCGCTGAGGCTGAACAATTCGTCGACTATAAGCAAACGAGCACATTTGAGCGTTTTAAAGAATGTAAAGAAAAGTCTTTCGCTCTTTTGAGAATTGTCCAATACCTCTTAGGCTTTCCATTGGAAGATGAATATCAGCTGAATGTAAATGACGAAACTTTAAGAAGTTTAAATAAGGGGGAACTTCCAGTTCGGCTTAATATAAAATCAAGGTTCCAGAGTATGCTTTTAGAAGAATACCAGCAATGGGTTCGAAATGTTATTAAAACAAGGCAATTATACAATAGGAGCGATTTTCCGGTGGTGAAGAGGACACTACCTACTTAAACAGATACATTTTTAAAAACTGTGAAGTCGTTTAGGAAATTTCTGATTTCTATGACACTTGCCAACCTATTTTTGATGTATAATTTCTCTTTGCATTATGATTTTACACAGGAAAACGAAGAATTCGAGGCCCAGCCACTTGCAATTGGTTTAAAAAAGGTGGCAACCTTAAAGGCGCTATTCGGGCCTAATATTCTATTAAAGTTGCTGTTGAAACCAGAAAAGTCTGGGCCAATTAAAATCATTAGACCTATTGAACAATTTTATTTAAAATTCTAAGCATTAGTTGTTGATGATAGTTGTTGGTAACTTGCCAGGGGCTTTTTTGTCGATGGTTTCATGCTCTAGGTTTAGTAGGTCGTTCCAACTGACTTCTTTTTGTTCTGGTGGCGCTTTTTGTGCAGATGCAAAGATATCAAACAGCCCTCTTTTACCAGTAATACCTGCAGGCACTTCTTTGGTTTTATACAATTCCAATGTTTGCACTGCATTTGCTATGATTGTTGAGGCAGGGCATTTTTCAAGATTTACATAGTATGCAGCAAGTTGAAATTCTTTGTCTGAATTGAT
>B570J29585_1000007_pt1 | contig 30747 bp, 9 predicted proteins | sample LakMenEpi06Jul12_FD_29585 | JGI IMG/M metagenome (IMG submission 29585)
TGCCAGAAATGGGTGTTGGTGGTAAGATGCCAGCTGAAATTGCCCGTGCACGTTTTGCAGCAGCCGGTAACTTAGATAAGTTAAATGATTATGGTTATGCATACGGTGGTGATATAGATATGTATGGTGGTCAAGAAGATATGGATGCTATGTATAATATGATGAAGGGTGGTTCTACATTTAGTGGAAACGCATGGTATGGTAAAGGTGGACAACCTTGTTACGAGTGTGGTGGTAATGTATATCAACAGGGTGGTCAACAAGATGAAATGATGCAAGCTATTCAAATGTATGCACAAATGACTCAGACAGATCCTGAACAACTTATGGCACAATTGCAAGCATTACCTCCTTTGGAGCAACAAGAAGCTATTCAAAAGATTATGCAAGCTATTCAAGAAGCACAAACTGGTCAGATGAAGAATGGTGGTATCTATATTAATCCTGCTAACAAAGGTAANTTTACTGAGTCAGCTAATAGAGCCGGTATGGGTGTGCAAGAGTTTGCTAGAAAGNTACTTGCAAATAAAGAGGACTATAGTGCAACACAAGTTAAAAGAGCTAACTTTGCTAGAAATGCCGCAGGTTGGAAGAAACAATTTGGTGGTATGACTCAAGGTTCTGAATTAGAATTACATCCTGATGAGATTCAAGCATTGATTGATCAGGGTTATGGTATTGAGTATTTAGACTAATACAATGAAAAAGAAAGTAAGGGTTAAGAGCTTACCTAAAGCTCAATATGGATTTAATAATTTANCTGCACCTAATGTGCTACGTCCAGATTATTTAGCCACCTGGAAAAAAAATAATCCCTATCCGCCTTTTGGAAATGCACCAACATCTAAACCAATTTCTGCAGATGTTTATTCTGGTATTAATAATACTAGTGGTAACTTTAATGTGGGAATGCCTGAATTTAATTTAAACACTAGTCCATTATATTATTCTGATGCATATCAAGGAGATCCTAATACTACAGGATCTTTTAATGTAGGTATGCCAGAATTTATTCAGACTAGTGTAGGAGAACCATTAGTATTTGATAATAATGTAAATCCCTTTAGTAATCCTTTAAGTTTATATCCTAGAAATACTAAATTAGAGTCTGGTATTCTTAGTACAAAAGATGCTATTAGAAAGTCTTATATTGATCAGATTCCTGAAGATACTAGNAAGTTAATGGGCTTAGAACCTTTTGGTGATATTAAAACAAAAAAACCTGAGCAACAGAAAGGTAATCCTTATGTTGGTCAAGCAATCTTAGCTGGTACAGATATATTCCGTGGTTTAGCAAATCAAATAGATAATAGATTTGCAAAGCGTGATCTTAGAGATCAGTTTTTATCAGATAATTTAGCATATGCCAGAGAAGAGGGTCAGTCTGGTAACAGAGGTGACTATAATTTTAATGAATTTGGTTTTGGTCCTGGTTTCAGACCAGATGATTATATAAAAGGTGATTACAATAAAGAGGCCCAAATGGGTGGAGAAATGAAAAGAAAAGTAAAAATTACAAGTTTACCCCAAGCTGGATATGGTGGTAGTCAGAATCAAAATGCTGTTAACCAGTTATATGGTAACTCAGCTTATATGGTTAATAAGTTTTCTGGTGCAGAACAAGAAGAACAAGAACCTGCATATAACCAGACATTACAACCGGATCCCAGATCTATGTCTGTATTAGAAGCAGAGAAAGGAGAGACTTTAATACGTAAAGGTACTAATAGTGCAATTCCTGAGTTCTTTAAAATTGGTGGCAAGCGTCACTCAGAAGGTGGTACACCATTGTCTGGAGAAAAAGCTACACCAGATAGTTTTATTTACTCGGATACAAAAGCTATGAAGATTAAAGATCCCGCTATTTTAGAATCTTTTGGTTTTACTGCTAAGAAAGGTGGTTACACTCCAGCTAAAATTTCTAAGAAGTTTGATCTTAATAGTAAAGAGTTGCGTGAAGGTTTATATTCTGATAGTGACCCCTTACGTAAAAAGACAGCTGTTATGATGGCTGATAACTATATCTCTAATTTAGGTAAGTTAGCTCTTGTACAAGAATCACAGAAAGGATTTCCTCAAGGTGTTCCACAAATTGCTGTACCATATATGGATAAAGTAGGATTAGATCCAGCACAGTTCTTACCACCATCTCCTGAAGAAGGTATGGCAATGGCTATGTATGGTGGTATTCCTAAAGCTCAAAATGGTATTAGTAGAATGGATGGTATGGCAGAGTTTGAAAAATTAAAAAGAAATTACTACGCTGGTAATCCAAATACTGGAATTACTCAGAGAGCAACACCAAATGTTCCAGTTAATAGAACAACACCATATACAGCTCAGGATATTGAATTTAAAGATGGTAGATGGCAAGTTAAACCTACAGCTAATATGCAAGCTGCACCATATAGTGTATCTTCACAAAATATGTCTCCTCAGAGATTTCAAGATTATACATTTAATAATCCAGAAGCTGCAATTGATTTAGTTATTAAATCTAGTGGTATTCCATCTTACATTGAAAGAGTAGATAAAGGAAGACAAGAGTTTTTAAATACTCTTAATCAACCATTTGCTAAACAACAAGTAGATACTATTGCTCCAGCACCAGTTAAACAACCGGTTGTAACACAAAAAGCTAAACCTGCTGCTCAAACACCAAAGCCTAAAGTTAATGTAGCTAAACCCAGTACAGATCCTGTAAGTTCAGAATGGGGCGATTATGAATATGGTGGTAATATTCCACAGTATCAAACTGCAGGAGAAACTCCTCAAGAAGTAGCAAAGCCAAACCCGTATGCTAAAGTTTTCATTGAAGAAAGAACTAGTAAAACAACAGGAAAGAAAGCTTATCTGTATTATGAAGGTGATCAGAAATATCTTGTTGATGAGGCAGGTAATGAAATACCAGGAACTAGAAAAGTCAGAACCGCAGACGATACAAAGTTTACACAATATGGTTCTCCAGAAATTGGAACTGCTATTGATGAAAGAATTAAAAAGGGTAATAAAGTTATCTATACCAGAATTCCTGCAGGACAGTTTGCTAATCAACCTCGTGTAAAAAACACAGGTATTTATTTACCAAGTGCTGAAGCTTCATCTAGAACAGAAGGAACTTTAAGTTCTGCAGAGTGGAAAGATTTTCAAGACAGACATGGTGATTGGATTGAAAAAGAATATCCAGGAGGATTTAATAAATTTAAACAAGATTTAGAAACTGTAGAAAATGATCCAGATAGATTAAAAAATTTAGAAACTGTTGGTAATAAAGCTGCAGGATGGTTCCAAGATAAGGTTAATGAAAAATCTATTAAAGCCACAGGTAAAGCTTACTTTAAACCAAAAGATCCTAATAGTAAAGATCCTTATCAAAGAGATATAAAATTTGGTAGAGTAAGTTATTCTGTTCCAAACTATTTTGATGATGAAACTCCAGAGACTCCAAATACTCCAGATACCCCAAGAGAGCCTGTTGAACCAGGAGAATTAAATCCTCCACCAGTTCCAAAAAGACCACCTATTGGTTTTTATCCTCAAGATGTATTAAATACAGCAGCTGCTGTTGGTGACTTAGCTAGTATTAATAAATACAATCCTAGAATGGCACAATTTGTACCAGAACCTATGGAGCCTACATTCTATGATCCCAATAGGGAGTTAGCTAATAATGCTGAGATGGCTAATATTGCTTCTGCAAATTTGGCGCAGTTTACAGGACCACAAGCTTTCAATACAAGATTCTCTGATGTACAAGGTAAGAGTTTAGCTAATGCTGCTAATGTGTTAGGTAGATATAATAACTTAAATGTTGGTGTAGCTAATCAGTTTGAACAAGCTAATAAGCAAATAAACAATGAAGCAAACTTTAGAAATGCTTTAATGGCTAATGACTTTTATGATAAAACTGTTATTGCTAATCAGCAATTTGATAATTCTAAAAGAGCTGGTAGAAGAGAGGCTGTAGATTATGTAAATGCTGCATTAGAAAATAGATTTATAACAGATCAAATGAACAGTTTATATCCTAATTTCTTTGTTGATCCTGCTGCTCTTAAAACTTATTATAAACCAGCTCAAAAACTTCCACCTGGACAAAAGGGTAAAGATTTAGCAAAATACTTAACTGAAATGGGAATTGATATTAAGAATCCTACAGTTCAGGCTGCTATGGTTAAAAGTATATTCGGAGATATAGATGTAGATGAGCGTGGTAATATTTTAGCAGCACAATCTGCAATGTCTAACAGAAGNAAAACTAAGGGCTCTTAAATATTAGAGGTTTAATAGTTTAACTTTATATTTGTTATATTTATAATATAGATAATGGCTAGTTACATTCAAGGTCTTACCGATTATATACCAAAGGCTGAGCCTTATAAACCCAATTTTGATTTTCTTAATACGGTTTTAGCAACAAGACAGGCTAGGTATGATAGCGCACTTAATAAATTAAGTGGTGCATACGGTAGTATTGTATATGCTGATCTTACAAGAGATGATAATAGAGAAGCAAGAGATAACTTCTTGAAGAACTCTGAGAAAGCTATTCAGCAAATTACATCTTTAGATCTTTCAGATCCAGCTAATGTACAATTAGCACAACAGGTATTTCAACCTTTTGTAGATGACAAGAAGATGCAGTATGACATCATGTTTACTAAAGCTAAAAGGCAAGGTGAAACTGAAGCAGAAGCATATAGGATTGCTGGTGATGAAGAAACACAAGCCAAATGGTCTCCGATAGGAGTACAAGCGCTAGAGTATAAACAGATGGAATTTAGAACAGCATCTCAAGATAAAGCATATAAAATGCCTTTACCTAAGTATGTGCCAGCTGTAAATATTGCAAAGATGGCTCATAAGTTAATTGGTGATGATTTTAAAAACATATCTGTTGAAGAACTAAAAGGTGGATATAATATTACTACTACTGGTGGGCCAAAGTCTATAAATGTAATCAGGCAGTATTTAAGTATGGCATTAGGAGCTGATCCTAACGTTAGAGCTTATGCTCAGGAAGATGCATATGTTAGATCAATGAATGATATAACTGCATTAGCAAATCAAAAATATAACGGTGATATTAATGCTGCTAAGCAAGAGTATTATATTAATAATGCTGACGTAGCTTTAGAAAATGATATGTCTAGATTAGAAGATGTTAAAGAAAGTGTATCTGAAACATCTAGTAAGTTAAGCGTATATGAGTCTAGAATAAACAGGGGTGATAGACTCTCTCAAAAAGAGCAAGCGCAGTATCAGGCATTAGCAAAAGAAAAAGCTACTGGTGATCAAATAGTTACTAATCTAGAAGATAGAATCAAACAGATTACTACAGCTGTTGAAACACAAGATGTAGATTTATTAGGTAGAGCTTTTCAAGCTTCTAAAGCTACAAGTTTTATTTCTGATCAATTAGCTAAAGCTTCTGAAACAGAAGCCTATAAAAATTACTCTGTTAAAAGAGATGTTGATGAGTATAGATTTGAGGGATATAAAAATAGTTTAGAGTTTTCTACTTGGACAAAGAAAGAAAAGATTAGGCAAGACTTTGAAAGAGAGAAGATGGCAATGGCAGCCGGTGCACAAGATCAGTTTATGGCAGGTTCTACAAGCTATCAAGCTGGTGTTTCTGGTGATCCACTTGCTGCAGATAGACAAGAGTTTAATACTAGCTGGCAACAATACTCAGGAAGTGTTTCTGCACTAGCACAAAGTATTTACAATACTAATGATCCTAAGTTACAGAGTGCTATTGAGTCTGCAGTATCTGGTGCTGGATTTAATATGACTGCACTTAAGCAAGGTAAAATTGGTTTAAGTGGACTTAATAAGATTCAGCAAAGAATAGAGAATATGCTAGCTGCTGATCCTAACTTNAGTAATAAGATGGCGCCTTTATTAATTGCTGTAAATGATAGAAAGCAATTAGCTTATACTAATTCTTCTGTAGTAGCNAGTAATAATAAAGTAGTAGTTAGTAATATGATTGCTAGCAATGAGTTTAATCCAAATATTTTAGGAGCTATGTTTAGCAAAGAAGGATCATTAAGAGATNTTAATTCTGCATATAAAGCATTAGCTAGTTCTGGTTATCCTATGTCATTTGAAAATTTTGCTGANAACTATGCAGATATTTCTGAAGAGTATAAAGCTAAATATGTAAATCTAGCTCAGAATAAAGCAGGGTACAGACCTGTAGGTGCAGGAGGAGATGGTCAGTATATTTCTAACTATGTAACCGGTGTTGCAGATCCTAAGAAGTTTATGTCACCAACCACCATTGGATTTATTGGTGTTATGAATGATGTAAATAATCCAGTAGTTAAAGTAGGAGCTGGTAATGCTGCTGATGTTACAACACAGAGTCAAGGTGTATTTGCAGATATGGAATCATCACCTGAGTTAAAAGCTTACTTTAATAACTTGCGTTCTAAAATGGCTGTAGATAAAACAGCTATCGCATATGATTATGCAGGAAGAGCTTTAGGTAATAATAATTATCATTCATTAACTGTAAGACCTAGTTCTACTGATAAAGAATTAAAAGCTTTAAAAGAGTCTGGTATTATTAGCGTAGATCAATATAATAAAATTATTGCTAGAGGTATTACAGCAGTTATTCCAAGAGAGATAGTTACAAATCCAATTGCTGCTAGATTAGAGACATCTGATAGGCAAATGATTTTAAATAATAGTGGTTCTTATAGATATAAGAATCCTATTAATAATATTGATATTACATTTACTCAGAATAATGACGGTAGTATTTCTGCATCAGGAACAGCATTTAATTCAGCAACTGGAAGAATAGATCCTTTTATTCAGGATAATATGAATTCTATATACTTTAATAATCTCCTTAGTAGGTTTGATCAGATTACTGAATAATAATTATAATGGCAGATTTTGAAAACATTTTACCACCTCCAGGTATAGAAACCGGTATACCTAATTCATTACAAGGACCAGATATGGTATTTGTAGATGGTATGAATTCATTACCACCCGGTGCACCATTAGTTCCTTATAATGAAGATGTAAGTATACCAGCAGTTCCTACTGGAGGATTTGAAGTAAATTATAATAAGAATAATCCTTTTGATATTACTAAGGATGTTTTAAGATCTCCTATTACTGAATCTGATATTGTCTTTGAAAAGTCTAAAATTAAAACTTTTCAATCCGGATATCAGAAAACTAACTTTAATAGATACTATAGTGATAATGATAACTTCTATAAATTAGGTTTTGATCCTTTAGCTAATAACGATGAGATCTATAATCAAAATAGATCTTGGTATGAGGATCTTGGTAGAGGTTTATTAGGAGTACCGGCATTGGGTTTATCTGTAGTTAAGTCTAGCTACAGAGGAATGGGTGAGATGCTTACCGGTGATTTCTCAATGACAGATGAAGTAGCTGCAGATGAGTTTGCTAAGATTATGGCTGAGTATGGTAGTACTAAAGGTGGTGCTACACAGTTTGCCTCTAATTTATTATTGCAATCTGGATTTGTAGCAGGTATTGTTGGAGACTATTTATTAACTGAAGCTGTAATTGCAGGTAGTGTGGCTTTAACCGAAGGCGCTACTTTACCAGCAGCTCTAGCAGCTAGTTCTGCTAAGACAGTTAAAGCTGCTAAAGACTTGGCTAACATGCGTAAGTTATTTACCGCTAATGGTGCAAGGGAAGCTTATAGCTCTATTAAAGGTTTAAATGCTACCAAGATAGGTCAAGGAGTTACAAGTGTTGCAGAAGCACTTGTACCAAGAACTTTAACAAATATTAGAAATACAGTAAATGCTGGAGATAATGTAATTGGTTATGCTAATGCTGTAAGAGGTGTTGGTGATTTTATATTAGATCTTAAGCAAGTTGGATACACAGTTGCTGAAGCTTCTATGGAGGGTGGTGCTGTTAAGAATGAATTTATTGATGATAAGATAAATCAGTTTGTTTCTGAGAATGGATACTATCCAGAACAGGAAGAGATGAACCGGATATATAGTTTAGCTGGTGATGCTGGTTTTACCACTAGTGCTATTAACACACCGCTTATATATCTTACAAATGCTATCACCTTTAATAACTTATTTAAGGGTAAAGCAGCAATGCTGAATGCTCCAACAAATGATGTTATTGCTAGATCAGCATTAACTGGAGAAAAGATTATTGCTAGTACAGAAGGTGCTACAGTTTTAACTGCAAAAGAAGCAGCTAAAAAATTATTAAAACCTAAAGAGTATTTAAGTTTTGGAGCCCAATACTTTAAGAGAAACTTATCTGAAGGTATTCAGGAAATTTCTCAAGAGGTTGTAGCTGGTGCTTCTAAGAATTATTATGATAGATTATATGATACCCCAGAAGCTGGTGGTATTATGATTTACTTGGCTGATGCCTATGAGAATACTAAGAGACAAGCTTCTATGCAAGGTCTTGAAGTATTTGCGTCAGGATTTTTGATGGGTGGTCTTACTGGTATTGCTGGTAATTTAGCTAATGTATCAAAGCGAGCTGGATCTAATGTATATTATAACTACATTAAAAATGATCCTGAAAAGTATAATCAATTATATAAAGCAGAACAAGAAAGATTTAAAAGTATAGTTACTGAATTAGATGATGCTATTAAGAATGGTCAGAAGGTTTTAACTTTAGATATGGAAAATCTACTAACGCAAGTTAGATTAGGTACAGACATGGTAGAGGCTAGAAAGAACTTTGATGAGAAAGTTTTTCATGATCTAAAAGATATGGCCCGGTTTAATAGTATTTATACAGCATTAAAATCTGGTAAATTTGATCTCTTAATAGAAAAGCTGCAGAATCTAAAAGATATGAAAGGCTCTGAATTAAAAGAGGCTTTTGATTTAACTGAAGATGTAACTGATGAAGATGCTTTAAAGGTATTAGATGTTAGTATTGAAAGAGCTAAACAAGTCAAAGAACAGTATAAAGAATTCTCAGATTATAAAAATCCTTTTAATCCTAATAGATTTAGAAGAACTAATCTATCAGATCCTGAAACTAAAAATGCTTATCTTAAAGAAGTAATAAACCATGAAGCATTTGAAGAAGCAAGAAAGGTTGCTGTATTTAGTTTACATGGTAGAGAGCAAGCTCAGAAAAGAATGGGTGAGCTTACTGATAAACTTACAGCTATTGGTACAATTGGTAAATTAACATACTCAGACATTACACCACTTTTAAATTCTAATAATCTTGAACAAGAGTTAGATTTATTAGATAGTGAAATCAAATCATTAACTGGTTCTACAGATAAAGAAACCTTAAAGATTCTTAACTATAAAAAAGCTAAGAAAAAAGCTTTAGAATTATATAAAACAAATCTTGAGAAAGCCGGAGATGTATCTGATTCTGAACAATTAAAAAATAAAAGATTTTTAAGAGATGCTTTTATTAAATACTTTAATACTTTAGCACAAGAGGCAGGTACAACTATCTCTAAAACTGAAGCTGCAGAAGCTTACAATATAATAACTGATTACTATTCATTATCAGATGATGTAAATATATTTACAGAAAACCTGAATTCATTATATGATCCACAGAGTTTCTATGATTATGTAAATAGACTTCTAGAACAGCAAAAATATAGACAAGAAAAGCAAATTACTTATATGCAAAATGCTAGAAAGTCTTTTATTAATGCTGTAAAGGTTAGAGATTTTATTCAGTATCTAGCTGATAGAGGTTATGGTATAAAACTATCTTCTTTACCTAAAGATGTAAGTAAAGATTATGATGAGTTTGTAAAAACTATTATCAATGATCTAGATGTTGTATTTATAGATTTTAATTCAGATAGAGAGTTTGATAAGACTGATCCAAGATCCTTACTTGTCTTTAGTATTATTAACGAGTTTGATGGTATTGTAACTGAAGAAGTAACAGAGGAAGCTCCAGCAGAAGAAGTAGTTACAGAAGAAGAAGTGGTAGAAGATCAACCTGCTGTATCAGATGAGATACAACAAGAAGAGGGTGTACCTTTAATTCAATCAGTTAAACAGTTTAATACATTACCAGTTAAGCTACAAGGTTTAATTAGATCTGCATTAACTCAACAGAATTCTGCTAGAGAAGCTGATGGTGAATCAGAATTACCTTTAGATAGATTCTTACGTACAGCTTCAGCTAGAAGAATTATTACTAAGTTCTTTAAAGATCCTGAGAATGCTGCAGATGTTAAAGCATTTAATGAAAAGAAAGCTCCAGCAAAACCGGCAGAAGCACCTAAAGCTGAACCTGTTAAAACAGAAGAACCTGTAGAAGAAGAACCGGTTATAGAAGCTGAAGTAGTTACTAATCCATTACAACCAATCCTAGATACAATTAGTAAAGCCAAGTCACTTGGTGAGTTAGATACTATGCTAGAAGAACTAGATTTAGATTTACTGGCTGAAGATCCAGCTAATATTGATGCAGTTAATAAAGCAATTGAGTCTCGTAAACAAGAGTTGAGTAAGTCTGTAAAGTATGAGAATGTTAAAGTTGGAGATGTATTAGTATTTGGGGATAATAAGTTTGGTTTGGTTGAGAAAGTTACTTCAACTAAATTAACTGTAGTACCTTTGTATGGTGAGCGTATGACTCCGGCAAAAGATGCTAATAAGCGCATTACAGTTTTAAAGAAAGATTTCTCAAAAATGGTAAAATCATTATATGATACAGAGTCCAATGTAGTAGTTGGTACTAAAGATGTTCCTTCTCCTTCAGCAGAAGAGAAAAAGATTATTGAGACTAACTCACAGAATATAGATGACTTCTTAGATAATGAGGAAGCCACTAAAAAGCTTGAAGATCAGACTAATAACAAGTCTGAAAAAGATGTAAATAATGATTTCTTTAATAATATAGGTTGTTAATAATATGAATTGCTCACTATCCGCATTACAACAGCAGCAGTTTTATGCTAAAGTTTTTAAAGACTTATCTGTAATTACAGATAACAAAACACCTTATAATTTAAAAGATTACATTAATGAATTTTATGAGCAAGTAGTTGCTGCCAGTAATGATCCTAGTTTAGGATTAACCTATATACAGTTACTTCCAAGAATAGTTGCTACTATTGTTAACAAAAATCCTAATGTTCGTAAGCATCTTAGAGATAATCAAATTAGTACTGATGATGTTTTAGATCTTAGAGATAGCTTTGAAGATGTTACTGTTGTAGAAAAATACCTTGCTGTAAAAGAGTTAAGTCCAGAAAGACTAGAGCAAGTAAGAAAGAAAGCTGGTATTGTTAGTTCTCAATTAGAGAAAGCAACAGAATTAAGTAATGATATAGAATTCCAAGCAAAGCATACTACCGGTCTAGTTACTACTGGTCAAGAAGAAGAGGTTAATGATGAGGGTGAACTAACAGGTGAGGCAGATCCAGATCCTGAAAAGATTGCTACTTATGCATTTATGCGTTCTATTCTAGATAGATTAAGTAAACAAAATTTAACTAGCGCTGAACAAATAGAGATAACCGCATCTAACGGTACCAAGATCAAAGGGATCTATATGATTCCTACTGACATAATTACATCTAGAGGTAGTAGAATTACACAGTTATCTTTTGCCACACTTACTAAAGATGGATATAAGAAAATCTTTGTAAATAGCAGAGGTTATATTACAAACATTGAGGGTCAGGATGAAGCAGAAGGTGCTATTATTCCCGTAACTGATTTCATTACCCCTAACACTAATAAGGGTAAAAGAGAATTTATATTTATAGAGAGTGGTGAAACCAGTCTTGCACCTATAGATGAACTTGTAGAAAGAACTATTGTTAGAGCTGCTAAAGCCGGAGTAGAAATTCCAGACACTGATGTCTTAAGAAAACAATTAGAGGATCAAAGAACTAAAGAAGTAGAGTTAGTAGATAAGTTTATTAAGACCTTTATAGGTAATAAGACTTTAGCTTTACCTTTAAACATAGTTGGTGGTAGATCCGGTTTTAACTTATTATCTGATACCCCTGTTAAGTTAACAGAGGTGACTAACGTTACTTCAGATACTATTAGTAATATAGAGTTTGATAACTTTGGTAAAACATATTTGAAGTTAGATAAGTTTGGTGATCTAGTACAGATATTTCCAAATAAAACATCTGCTGAGTTAGCTAAGAATCTTGCAAAGCTTATTGTAGATCCTAAAGTATCAGCTAGTGTAAAGTTTGGAATACTAGAGAATATCTATAATATCAATGATGGTACTTTTAATATCAGTTATGATAATACTAGTAAGAAACCATTACTAAGTATCTATTCAGATAAGGATGTAATATATGATTCTGAAAATCCGGATTTAGCTGATGAAGATTTTATAGCAGAGCAATTAGCTACTGCTTATATAAACATATCAAAGGATAACATTGATGGTAAGATAGATGTACCTAACTATAACTCAGGCAAGTTTGCAAAGAGTAAGGTTAACTATAATGATTTTGTAAGACAGAATACTGTAGTATTTACCGTATTACGTAATGATGGTACTATTAAAACTTTTAATCCCAGTCTGCAGTATGAATTTACTATGGAGGCATTAGAAGAAATGTATCCAACTGAGAAGAAACAAGAACCTATAGTAAGTTCTACAGATGCTAAAGCAGATATAGAAAGAAGAAGATTGGCAGAATTATCTGCATATGCCAGCACTTTTGGAGAAGAAATAGGTGATTTATTATTTCAAGGTATAGAAACTCCTACCGGCATTGAAAATACAGATGAATATAAAAATAAAGTAAAAGAAATCAATGCTAAATATAACGCAGAATTAGCTGCTTTAGAACCATCTACTAGTACTGCTAAACCTAAACCCAAACCTAAAACCATTATTAAGAATCAGAATGTAAATACTACTCCCTCTGGTTTTAAAGGTACATTTGATATGGACCTTATTAATGATATTAATAATAGTCTAAAAAGAGCCGGATTTAAAACTGTAAATACTACACCTGAAGAGATTAAGAAGATTAAAGATTGGTATGGATCTTTAGAGGTTATGGTAGATGGTGAGAAAGTAAAGCTTTCTACAATGATTCCGGTTAATGAAGCAATTGCTTTAACTAACTCAGATGCATTGGGACTATTTAGTTCTAGTGGTATTACATTATTTACAAAAGCCGGTAACAAAGATTACACTACGTTATACCATGAAGCATGGCATGCATTCTCTCAGTTACTATTAACACAAGATCAAAAGCAAAGCTTATATAACTCAGTAAGAAAAGGGGTTAAGTATTTAGCTAATGCTACTGATAAGCAAGTAGAAGAATACTTAGCTGAAGACTTTAGAGGTTATGTATTATCTGATGGTAAGAAAATTCTTGTTAAACCTAATGAGAGTATCTTCCAGAAATTATGGCGTATTGTAAAAGCTTTCTTTACCGGTCAAACTGATATTGTAGACCCCACTGTTGTACCATTAGTAAAAGAGTTATATGATAACTTAAGATTGGGTAATCTATTTGAGTATGCGTACTCTGTAGAGAACATGCAGTTTGGTAACTTGTATAGAGGTATAGATCCATTAAATGAAGAAGAACCAAGTATTAGTTTATCAGACAGTAGGTTAATCAATGAATCAGTTGATGGTGCTTTTTCTGAAATTATTAATGCTACTGGATTAAACGTTTCAGCTATTTATAGTGATAAGAGAGCATTAGATTTCTTATACAAGAATACTAAGCAGTACTTCCAAGATGTTTTAACTGATACAATTGCTAGAGTTGAAAATGATCCTGATGGTGCTGATACTGTAGATAGAAATAATATCCGGATTTTAGAGTATGCTATTAATAACTTTGGTGAATTAGATAACGTTATTTCTGGTAAAGAAAAATCAGGTGTTATTGCTTATCATAGACAAAAATCTAAGTACTTAGCATTTGAAGCAAAAGTTCTTGAAGCAGAAGAAGATAAGTCAGATCCAAGTATAGATAGTTTTGACCGTACCGGTAATGATAAATCATTAAAAGAGTTAGCTTCTAAACAAGCTCTTTATATGGTTAAGAGTTTATACCAAGTAAAAGCAAACGGAGAACCTATCAAGAATAGATTAGGTTTTAATAAGCTTGTTGAGTTTGGTAAAGCTTGGAGTACTATATCTAAAACCTTAATTAACTCAAATAGTTTTGATGAGATATATACTAAGTTAATTGGCTTACAAGAAAGTTTTCCAGAAGTAGCACAGTTAATTGCTAAGTTGGGAGATCCAAGTCAATCTCAAATTAATAATGCTAACTTTAAACGTTGGTTAGGATTTGCTCAAACATTTAATAAAACAGTAACTCCTATTATAGAACACAGGCTTTCTACTTCTATTGAAGAAGAGGAAGGAAAACCTAGTTCAACTAAAGTTTCTACATATATCCAGAGAGCTACTAGTGATACAACAAAGATTATTAATACTTTTAATTCTAAGTTCCTGGTTAGTAAATCTAAGTATGTAATTAGAAAGAAAGGTTCAACACCTATTTTAAATATAGATAAGGTACTTGAAGACTTTTCATCAATTAATAAGTATAATGTATTTGACTTTTTAAAAGCTATAGGTTTCTATTTGGATAATAATCCTACTTTAAGAGCAGCACTAGAGAATGCTGTAGTAGATAGAAAAAGCAAGGAGACATATATTGCATTTGATTATTTAATAGAAGCTTTAGAAAAAGCTAAAGAAAATAAAACTATAATTACTAACCCTATTAAGTTCTTTAGGGATCCTAAGCAGGGTAATCAAGCGGGATATGTAAGTAAACTTTTAACTCTGCAGGCAAGATATACTTCTAGTGATTTTAGTACTGGTATCATGAATCCTGAAGGTAACATGGAGTATGAAACATCATTAAGAAACTCTTTAAGTCAGATCATTGATGGTCTTAATAAACTTGAGTTTATGGATCAGATGTTACAAGATCCTGAGTTTCAATACTTAAGTGTTTACCATCCTAATAATAATCCTTATGCTAAACATTCTTATATCATTAACTCTCTCTTTGATGCTAATGGCAATAGAAGAAAAGATGTTATTCTTAGTTTAGAGAACTTAAGTGGTATCCGTAGAGACTTTAATGGTATTACTGTTGAAGGTATTAAAACAAATAAACTTAATAAGTATGATAAGTTTATGTTTGATGTACATGCCATTATTTTAGGTAAAACACCAGAGCTTCCTAGACACGCTAGTAAAAGTTCTTCTTATGGTGTTGGTATGAATAAGTACTACGGTGAATCTGGAGTAGATAATTTAATACTACCTATTAAGGATGTAGCCAGATATGGACATGATTCTGCAATGCCTATTATCTTAAACTACTTATCTGCTGAATTAGGAAGAATCTGGTATATTAAAAATATTCCTTCATTACAAAACGTAGATAGTTTTAAGAAGAATGGTACTAAGATTATGGCTTTTGATTCTGTATTATCTGGTCCTACTAAAGCTAAGCTTTACGAGTTAGTAGATAATGCAGATTCTATAGATGATATAGTTTACTCTGAAGAACTAGAGAAAGCTATTAAAAAAGATTCAGGTAAATATTTTGATAATCAGATTAAAACTAATTATAAGATCTGGACTCAGATTAGTGCTGTTACTGGAAGTGTATTACTAAGTCCTGAAATTAGAAATAAGATTGCTGAAGAAACTAGAATTGGTAAAGGGTTAGATAAAACTAATATATATGCTATTAATCCTCAAGATCAATTAGAGTTAGTAAATGAGGTTTATACGTATAACTCATGGTTTAATAACTTTGAGACACAACTATTTTATGGTGATGCTTCTCAGTTTAAGCATGACAAAGAAGAGTTTCCTAAACGTAATGCAGCTATTGCTTCTACTGGAGAGTTTAGTATTTTGGATAACTACACCATTGATTACTTAAATAATACAAGTAACAATACATATGCTGAGAAAGAAGGTTTACCAAAGTTAAGATTTGATTCAGCTGTTAAGACTACAGTTCTTGATGATGTAGAACCAGAATCAGTATACTATAGTCACTACAAACAGTTATTAACTAGTCTTGGAGTAAGTGAAGATAGAGCTGAAAAGATTTTAAAACCTTATAAAAAGATTACTGAAGGTGATGGTCAGGGTTGGATTACTTTTGATTTCTATCGTAACTTCTTAAGATCTTTAAATAAATGGTCTGATGTACAAGAAGATTTGTATAACCAGATTATTAATGATCCTACTTCTGTAGATCCTAGAAAAGCATCTGAGTTCTTCCCAGTATTAAAAGCCAGTTATTATGGTCCTTTAAAAACAGAGAAATTAAATGTTTCCGGATTACATAAGTTTTCATTGATGCCTTTGATTCCTTCAGTTATTAAGGACACCAACTTAGAGCAGTTCCACAAGCAATTGCTTGAGCAAGGTATATCTTATGCATTATATAAGTCAGGTAGTAAGATCTCTAATATTACATTAGAAGATGGTACTATTCCTAACATGTATACTGATGCTACAAAGCGTACATTGTATTCTGGTGAGTATCCTATAAATGGTATTAATTTAAACTTCTTTAAGAATCAGTTAGACATTGCTCCATACTTTAAAGGTAAAGTTACATTGTCTTCTCAGTTACGTACAATTATTGAGACTAACCTCTATGCTAACGGTAAGCCTCTTAAGAAAGAATATAAACCAATTGTAGAGCGATATGAGAAAGCTATTGATAACTATGTAAAGTTCTATAAGCAGAAGTTATTTAAAGAGGTAGGCCTAGAATTTAGTGCTGATGGTAAACTAATTAAAGGAGATCCAAAAGATTTAATTAAAGCTATTCAGAAAGAATTAATACGTTTAGAGGTTCCTGAACATCAGATGGATATTCTAGATGTAAATGAGGATGGTAGTTTAAAGTATGACTTTGATAGTATTATCAACTCTAATGCTATTGAGAAGCAGCTTGTTGCAATCATTGAAAGAAAGATTGTAAGACCTACAGTAAAAGGTGAGCAGTTAGTACAAGTATCTAGTTCCGGATTTGAGAATCCTAAGTTTAGTAATCCATCTAAAGAAGATCTATTAAAGTATGGTACTAATGGTCTTGCTTTTTATGATATAGTAAATGGTAAGATCACACCAATGCAAGTAAAGATTGCTTTACAAGGTGATTTCTTAAAGCTTTTAACTACTACTCATACAGATGGTCAGCCAGTAAATACATTAGCTAGACTTAATGAAATGCTGAAAGATACAGCATGGAAGGAAATTAACGGAGAAACCATTAAGATGGTTGGTGTACGTATTCCTGTACAAGGTCTTAACTCTATTGAATACATGGAGGTTGGTGAGTTTTTACCTCCAGAAGCTGGATCTATTGTAATTGTTCCAACTGAACTAGTTGCTAAATCTGGTGGTGACTTTGATATTGATAAGTTAAGTATCCTAATGCCTAATATAGGTATTAATATTACTCAAGAAACTATTGCAGATGCTGAGTATAAAACTTTATTAGATGATGTATTTAATAAAGAAGCTCAAATGACTTCAGATGATATTACAGTAAAAGGTATTGAGAATGAAATCATTAAATCTATGATTGGTATAATGGAGATTAAGGAAAACTTTGTTCAGCTTATTACTCCTAACGAAACAGATATTGTTAAACCAATTGCAGATGAATTAGCAAAATATAATAGAGAGTATGATCCAAGAGCTAAAGCTGAGTTTCAGGATTCTGAATTTGTTATTTCTCCAACAAGAATGTTTGAGACTCAGAATAACTTATATAAGCATGAGTCTAATAACATTGGTAAATTAACTTTAGGTATTGGTGCTGTATCAAACAAATACTCAGTAGTACTTAACCGTGTTGGTGCATATTTAAATAAGACTTATACTTTCTTAGATAGTAAAGGAAAGACAAGAACTGCTAAGAATCGTATTCTATTTAAACATAATAAAACAGAGGACGGTAAAATATCTTTATCAGATCTTAACTCTAAAGATTCAGCTGTTTATATCTCAGATGTAATATCTCAGCTTATGAACGGATGGGTGGATGTTGAAAAAGACTCTTGGGTATTTGATATGAATGCTATCTATGAGTTAACACCTACATTGTTGTATATGTTACAAGCCGGTGTTGATGTTGAAACTGCTTCTTATTTCTTATCACAACCTTTAATTAGAGATTATATATCTGCATACAGAGTATTAAATGGTATGTACACTAAATCATTAGATGCTTCTGGAGATAGTGCTAAAGGTCCTGGTTTCTTAAAGTTTAAAGCAAAACAGTATGTAATAAACAAATATGGTTTATTTGATCCTGAGCATAAACTTGAGTTAAAGAAAAAAATAAAGGATCCTTTCTTACTTAAGCAATTGTATAATGCAAATACAATGAAGAATCCATTGGCTTCTAAAAAATCTTTAACTGCAGCAGTAGACATTATGACTAAAGCTTATAATGTTTATGCTATCTCTAATGAGAATATTAAAAAGATTGTACAGAATGGTGAGAAAAGAAGTCCTCTTGCTATGTTATCCTTTATACATTTCTTAGAAGTAGAGGACCAAGCTCAAGTGATGCGGGAAATTTCTTCTTCTACCAACGTTGATACTAAGAAGTCTGGTAACTTATTCCAAGCAAAGAGTCGTTTAAGTAAATTAGAACAATTAGAGGAGGGTAATAGATTACCTCAAGAGATTACAACAAGAATGGAAAATCAATCTTCTATTGCTCCATTCTTTATACAGGATTATATCTTAAACGTATTTAAAGATTACTTCCCATTAAGAGCAAGTGATACCATAAATACTTACTTAACTGATATAATTAACAACAACTATAATATCATCCGTGAAGAGTATAAAGATGTAGAATCATTTGTAGATTTATTTAGAAATGATCTTCTTCAGTTTATCATTCAGAATAGTATTGGATCTGTAGATATCAATACAGTAAAAGATTACAAAGGTTATGCTGTAAGTGATTCTATTGATGTAGAAAAGGTAAGAGGTCTTAAAAGAAGTGCTGTATACTATGAAGGTAAGATCTATTTAGATAGAGCCAAGTTACGTGAGGAGTATAATAATAAAACTTATTCTAAGGCTGAGTATGAAGAAACAGGTTTAGCAAAGTTACCAGCTGATAAACGTACAGATGTTATACCTTTATTTAGTTCTGAAAAACAGTACACTGCTTTTGTTTTAGAGAGAGAATACTTACGTGCTACTAGAGATAAAGGTATTTTTTCAGATGATATCTATGAAAAAGGTCTTATCCAAGATGCTTTACATAACGTATACAATCTGAAGTCAATGTTCTTTGGTACCAATAGTTTCCCAGATAAGTTTGAGATGGTAAAGAATGCTATAGAAAATGAAGACTATAATTTGTTTGATTACTTGGTTTATGATTCTCAACAGATTAAAACTGGAACTAAGAATGCAACAATTAAAAACTTACGTTTAACTGGTGATATAAAAGATCCCGATTTCTTAGAAGAACTGAATACTCAGTTTGAAGAACTATCTGATATAAATGTAGAAAAGAATCCCGACCCTATTATTAATAGAGAGATTTCTGAGTTCTTTAACAAGTTATCTATCTTTGGATTCATGCAGTCTGGTATGAATAAGTCATACTTATCATTTGTTCCTATCTTATCTAGTAATAACTTTAAAGATATCATTAAAGAAAACATTGATAAGTTCACTAAAGTATTAGAAAGTAATAAGGGTAATACTGCTTTATACAGATACTATAAGAAGTTTGGTGAGCAGAACTCTAGAAATAATATTACTAAGTACAGGTTTAAAAACTATGTAATAGATAATACTATTGAAAAGATGGGTGATGAAGTTCCTAAATTACCAGAGGGTACATCTTCAACATTAACTCCTAGAGTATATACTTATTCTTATGGTAAGATGCGTACTATAGGACTGATTAATAAATACTCAGGTCTAGTTGGTATATATAGTAAAGCAAAAGATAATACCGGAACTAATGTTATTGCTTCGGATACTTACTTAGGTAATGCTAGTAAAGTAACTGGTACTACTATAGGATTACCAATCTTTGAATCATTTGTTGGTAAAGCTAAATACTTAAATGCTGCAGATACTGCTAACAATATGAAGTTAGTAGAGGAGACTGTTACCACTCTTATAGAATTATATGAGGCTGGTAAAACATTACTCTTTAACAAAGAAGGATATGGTATCTTAAATGATGATCCTAATATTGATAAGCCAGCTTATATGGAGTTATTTAAAGAGTTATACTATAACTTTGGGTATAAAAATCCTGTGTTTGCAGAAGATCCGGAATTTAAAGAGTATATTTATTCTGTGCAACCTATCAATCAGCTCTTTGAAGAAGATGCTGATAGTGCCCCAGATACCGAGGATCAAGTTGTAAAAGAAAAAGAAGTAACTTTAGTTGATGGTAACATTTATCCAGCATCTGCTATTAATTCTAAAATGCTAGAAGAGATGGGATATGATGAAGATACAATTGGTGAAATATTAAAAGAAATTTGTGGCTAATGGCAACCTGTCCTATAAAATCAGATCCTGACTTTCAAAGGTTAGAAGCATTCCAAGGTACAAAGATGGCTACTTATCTTTGGGATAAGTTTGAGGGTAATCCTCCAGCTACTGTATATAAGAATATTGTAAATAGAAAAAAGAATTCTATTCCTCTTAATTCTAAATTATCTGCAGGAACTAATAAGATATTACTAGATTTTGTAAAAGCTCTTAATATTAAAGTTGAAGGTGGTAATGTTGCTGAGGCTGTATTAAATAATGTTCCCGGTAATCCTTTAGCTGGATTTGATTTATTACAAAAGTATTTAGCTATTAGAGATGGTGCTGAAGAAATTGTACCAAAGCAAGTAGCTAACATCATGCTTAGTTTCTTAGGTAAGAAAAGCGAGCTCTATAATAATCTTTGGTTTAATATTAAAAGCTGGTCTAAGTATAAAGATCTATACAGATCTTATAGATTAAAGTTAGAAGATACTACAGAGGTAGAAGATATTTTTACTAAAGAAAATCTAGATAAAGATAGTGATTTACCAGCGTATCTTGTTGATATGTATGCAGATAGAACTTTTAATTTTACTGCACACAAACAAGTAATTATAGATTTTATTGCTGAGGGTCTTACAGATTTTTATGGAAGAGACTTAACCACATTTGTTAGAAGTGAACGAGGTAATGGTGATGTAGATAAAGAGTATTTCCAAAAGCGTGGCTTTAAGTATAATCCTTATGATAAACAATCCAGTGCACTAAAGAAGTTATGGTATAAGATTCATGATTTCTTTTTGTCTTTGTTTAGAAATAAGTTTGATAAGCTTAGTCAGCAAGACTTAGAAGATAGATTGCTGGATTTAGTAGATGATATCTATAAGGGTAATTATAATATTTTTACACGTGGTGTAGAAAGAGTTGGTGATTCTTTATTGGTTCCTGATAAAAATAATCTGGGAGCATTTAAACAATTAGAGATAAAAAAGTACAATCAAACTTTATCTAAAGATGCTGAAGCTAAATCAATTATAGACTTTATGCTTAATGATCCTAATATGGGTTATAAGTTAAGTGGTTCTATGGTATTAAGATACTATGGCACCGTGTATAGAGCTATAGATGAAGATATACATGATATTGATGGAGTTATAGAATTAGGTACTGTTCAGAAAGAAGAAAACTATAGTGAATTCTATGGTTGGTTACATCATAAGGGAATATTTATTAAAGACCAAAATGAGTTTACAGCTAAAGTAAAAGAATTTATAGAAGATCAAAATTGGTATAAATCTTTTACTAAAAAATATCCGACCTTTGAGATGACTAATTCATTTATTGGTAAGGATCATAAAGCTAATCAAGAGACAGTAACCGTGCAAGGCGTTATACCTATATTAGATGATGCTGGTAAAAAGCAGTATGATGATAAAGGTAACATAGTAGCTTATACTTTTGATTTCTTTGTACGTACTGCAGAAGGTAACTATCCTGAAATATTTGATAACTACTTTAAAGACTGGAAACAAATCTTTGAAGCTAAAGTTAAAATGGGTAGGTCAAAAGATATAGTAGATTTAATTTACTATGATCCCTTTATTGATAATGCATTTAAGTTTACAAACGCTGGATATAGATATTTCTCTTTTGCTGATGGCACTACTAGTTTTAATACAGATGAGAATGCAGAACCAACTGATCCATATGAAAAACCATCTGGTGCAGAATATGCTCCGACAGGATACCCAGAAGTTCAAGATGAAACATACAATAGTTGCAAATTATGAGTAAGTGTAGATTAGATATACAGAATGATGTACTAAAGACATATAAAAAAGCTTTAGCTAAAGAGGTTGGACAGTTCTTATCTCCAACAGATAGTTTAACTACATTTTATGTTAATGCTGCCGGTGATACAAGAGCCGGTGCCTCATCTATTGTAAAGGCAGTAATAGGATTAAACGAGTATTGGAGAACCAATATGGCTGACTTTATTACATGGGATGGTACAGCTAGAGTATTTGTTAATCCTCCAAGTTTTGTTATTGATCATTACTGGGAAGAATACAAAAAGAAAAATAATATTACTGATGAAAGTCCTGACTATTACAGAGTTGCTGATGAAGACTTTTTAAATAGTTTGTTTCCATCTGTAGAGTTACAAGAGGGTGTAAAAGCTCAAGAGATAGCAACTAAGTTTGCTAATAACTTAGCATCTCAGACAGGTATTAACTATAAGATGATTTCTGCTCAACAAGCTGCAGAGATTACAAAAGATACAACTTCTCCCTGGAATGGTGAGCCTGCATTTTATTATCAGGACACTGTATATCTTATTGAGAATGGGTTTAAATTAAATCACGTACTGCATGAATATGCACACCCTATAGTTAGAAGTTTATATTTAAGCAACTATGAGTTGTTTAATAATCTATACAATCAGATTATTAGTACACCAGAAGGCGCTACACTTGTAAATACTGTATCTGAACTATATCCTGAGTATGATATTACTAACCCTAATTTTGCTCAGGAAGTATTTGTAAGAGCTTTAGAGCAAGCCGCTGTACAGAAAGCTAATAAAGTATCTGCTACTCCCGGATTTAATTCATTTATCTCTAACCTGTTATTTGCTATTAAGCAGTTAATCAGAAAAATATTTGGTAAAGGTATAAAGATTGAGAAGTTATCTGTAGATACTACACTTAATCAGTTAGCTGATATGTTAGTTGGAGAGAACTTTATTCTTACAACAGAGATTATTACACCGGAAGACTTAGTACTATATGCAAAGAATAATCAAACTCTGTATAACGACCTAGATAAAGTTAATACTGATGTACTTATTCAAGTGGTTAATAGATTCTTTTCTAACTCTAGATCACAGTTAAATAGAATTAGGACAAATCAAAACTATTCTGATGTTGTAGACACAATTACAACTGAATCAGGAAGATCTATTCTTAAAGATATAGTAGATAACTTACGTGTTGCTGAAACAACTACAGTAGATGATAAGGTTAAGAAATTTAAAGATGAAGTTGATAAGAGAGAGAAACAAATTACAGCTAGTGTAAGAAGCGCTCTACAGACAGATGTCTTATTAGATAGAATAATAGATAAGTTAACAGATATGAAAGCTCTTGGTGATACTAAAGAGGTTATCAATCAAACATTCTATTATGACATCTTATTACGTAACTGGAATAAATTTATTCAAGAAACTACTAATGGTTTAACTGATGCCGGTTTACGTACAGATAGTTCATTATTTGCTTTATTTGCTAAGATGGGTAAGAAAGCAGAGCAAGCTGACAGACTTATTAATGAGATTTATAAAAAAGGAATTGGTGGAATATTAACAGAACAACTTGAGCCATTATCTAAAAATGTAGATACATACTTTACTAATAAGCTTGAGAAGTTAAGATCTAAAAATGCTACTCCAAAACAAATAAGAGAGGTACAAGAAGAGTGGGATAGATTAAAATTAAACCGTGCTACAGTTGATGATTACTTATCAGGAATGCGTGGTGATGTTAATGCTTTATCTGCTTATGTAGAATCATTTGCAAGTTCACCGGATCCTATTATTGCTAGTTTCTCAGTATTCTTAGACAATGCCTACACTGATGTAGAGTTAAAGGCTAAGAAGAATAAAGATGATTTCTTAAGAGAGTTATTACCAGCATTAAAACAAGCCGGTTACTCTGATAAGAACATTACAGAACTAATGAAAGAATTAGTATCTGAGGAAGAAGTTATTGTACGTGATGAAAATGGTAATCCTAAACCTATTACTAAGTTAGTATTACTTAATCCATTTAAAGCATTTGAAAAAGTAACAAGTCAGTTTCAGTTTGATATAGAAGATGCTAAAAGAGTTGGAGACTTAGAGAAAGCAAGATTACTAAACAAGCAGTACAGACAATTCTCTCGTGATTATATGCATGATGAGTTTGTACCGGAGTTTTATACAAAAGAAAAAATCTATGACTCTGACTTAGGTTCTATCATATATCAAAGAAAGCAAAACATTCTAGCTGATATTGCTGATGTAGATCAAAGAGTATTTGAAGATCTTACAGAAGATGAGGCTTTTGAACAAAAGAAGATTCTATGGAAGAAGTATAGTCAGTTATCTTCACTACGTGATGAAGCCGGTAAATTAAAAACTGGTGATGAATTAGAGATGGCTAAGATAGAAAAAAAGTACAGAGAGGAGTCTCGTAAATTCTATGAAAACAAAGAGATCACTGGTCTATTTGAGTTTAAGCTAAATCAATTTAAACAAGATCTTTTAGATCAGGGTCTGCTCTCTGATTCTAAAGAGTTTGAAGATAACGTTAATGATTGGGTTAAAGCTAATACAAGAACATCTATTAAAGAAAGTTTCTATGATGAAAAGAAAGTTATTCTTGATAAGATTAAAGCTATAGTAGATGGTTTACCAAAAGATGCAGCTAGTAAACTAAAGCAAGATGAGCTTTGGGAAGAGCTTATTGATATATCTGTAGGATTTAGAAATGCTGATGGACAAATTGTTGGATCAGAAATGTCTGAAGAAAGAATCAAACGGGTAAAAGAACTACAGAAAGAGCTCATCAAAATTAAAAACAACATGGCTGGCTTTAGTGGTCTAAGTAAATTAGAGTTTGAAAGATACATAGAACTAGCTAAGTTAATTAAAAGTAGAAGAGCATCTATAAATGATAAAGAAGAGTTTAAAGAGTTAGATAAATTAAAGGGAGCAAGTGCTGTAGATAGATTAACTAAGAAGACATTGTTAAATCTATATAGTCAGCTATCTGATATGCAATCTAAAGAACCAACTGATGATTACTTATCTGCATTTAATAATAATTTAGAGGCTATTGATCCTGCTAAACTTGCTGGTTTTACAGTTAGTGAAATTAATACTGATAACTCAGATAATTTCTTAAAGCCCGCATTCTTATCTAAGTACTTTAAAGCAAGTCCTGAATTTAAAGAATGGTTTCTTGCTAATCACATTGAAACAGAAAAGTACAACAGTAAGACTAAAAAAGATGAGCGCGTATATGAAAGATTATATGTTTGGAATGTAACAATTCCTTCTGATCTAGAATACTATAATACTTACACGTATAACGATGTAAATCCATCTACAGGTGAGACTACTGAAGTTACTTTAGATAGAATACCTACTATGGATTTTTACAGAAGAGCTGTTAAAAAAGAATACAGAACTGGGTATAATAAAACAACCGGTAAAGTAGAGCGTAAAGTAGGAGTGCACGTTGATAACCGTGGTAACTGGTTACCAAGAACAGTAGCAGAAGGAGCAAAGGATGATTCTTATATCAATAAAGCTTATTATGATTTACAAAAGAATTCTCCGGATAAAGCAAATGTCCTTGATGTTATTACAAAGTACACACTTCTTTTCCAGGAAGATAAAACTAAGTATAGTAGACTATATTTAGATATTCCAAGATTCAGAAAGCTTAAGAGTGAATTAGTAGGCGGTAGTTTAAATAGAGGTGCAGAGAAAGTAAAGACTTTTGTTAAGCAAGTTAAAGATGCTGTAACAACATCTCAAGATGATTTTGATCAGGGCTTCAACTATGATGATGCGTTTAACTTAGTTAGAGCTGACATGTTTGACGAAGAGATCTCATCTATTCCTGTAAAAGGATTATATAAACTAGATATAGATCAGGTATCATTAAATGTACCGTACTCTCTATTGCAATACATGTTCTCGTTAGAGCACCAGAAAAAACTTATTGAGTTAAATCCTATTGCTCAAGCTTTACAGAAAGTTGTAAATAACTCTGAGAATTCTATTAAGGATACCTCTAAAGTAAATGGTTATAATTGGGTAACTAACAACATTAAATCTTTTGTTGCAAAGAAAGGTAAGAACGTAAGAGCTGAAGCAATCAATACTCTTATTGAAAGAGAGTTTAAAGGACAAACAAAAGCCGGTTGGTTATCTGAGCCTACTACATTAAGTAAAACTGTAGATATTTTACAGTCACAATCTTCATTTGGAATGTTTGCATTTAACATTTTACCATCTGCAGTTAAAAACTTTGGTGGTGCTGTTACACAAATGATCATTGAATCAGGTGGTGGTAAGTATCTTAACAAGCGTTCTTATTTACAAGGACAGTCAAAAGCTTTAAAGATAATGACAGACATCTCTGCTAATATCTATAATCCCGGTGAGAAAAGTATTGACTATCAGTTAGTTGAGATTTTTGATCCTATCAAAGGTAGATTCCAAGAACGTTTTGGTACTGAGTTTGGTAGATCCTTTGGTACTGACTTAGCAGATAGTTTAATGTTTGGAGCAGGTAAAGGTATATCAAATGGTGTATATACTGCTCCAAGAAAATGGTTAGAAAATGAAGGTACACTTTCTTTGTTTGCGGGTATGATGATCTTTAAAAAGATACCACAAACAGTAAATGGCCAAACAAATATGATCAATTACATAGATGCTTGGGAGAAAGATGGTCAGGGAATTATTAAACTAAAACCAGGTATTGATGAAACATATGCTCCAGGTGGTGCAGAGTTTAAAGCAATGCGTAATACTATACAGGAAAAGAGTAACGACTTACAGGGTGCTTATTCTTTAATGGATAAAGTAATGCTTGATAAGTATGCTGTATGGAGAATGTTCTCAGGATTAAGAAGGTTCTTTACAAGAATGTTTGTAAATAGATTTAGTCCTTTGAGATATAATATGCGTAGTGGAGATATGACAGAAGGTTACTACAGATCATTTGCTAGATTCTTAAAGTCTTTTGTTTCTAGAGCCTCTAGTGGTAATATGTATATGACAGATGATGAAGCATATGCTGCTAAGAAGATAGTAACTGAAGGTATTAGTATTACATTACTGGCTCTTATCATTGCTTACTTATTTGACTATGATCCGGATGATGAAGAAAGATTTGAAAAGATGCGCCAAAGAAGTGGTGATTTATTATCTGATAACTTCAATGCTGGTGGCTGGTTAGTAAACCATGCACTTGTTGCAACAATGGGTACTAGACAAGAAACAATTACTTTCTTAAATCCAAAAGAATATGTAGGATTAGTATACAATGGAGGAGCACCTACATTAGGTCCCGTTGTAGATAAGTATAAAGATTTTGGTACTAACTTACTTCACTTACTTTCTAATGATAACCGTGCCTACTATACAAGAGATGTAGGTCCTTACTCATGGCAGAAAGAAGGTGCGCCTAAAATTTTCAATGACTTTGGATACTTGTTTGGATTTACTGGTAATCAAATTGATCCGGTTAAAGCTTTGAAAGGTATGGAGTACCAAATTAGAAGATAATTTTGTATATTATATATGTAGTACCCTAAAAACCATCTAGGGCTGCATCCCGAATTAACTGCGGTAAAAAAATTTATACCGTATGAAACTATTAAACTTTATTGGTGGTCTTTTTAAAGATGAAAAAGGCTCCATTTCCATGAAGCGCTTGTGTGGCTTAGTCTGCACTTTAACTCTTTGCGCTACTTTGTATGCTAACTCTTTTACTGAAGCACACTTTGCCCCATCTGTACCCTTAGTGGATGCAGTTGCATTGCTTGCATTTGGTTGTTTAGGTTTGACTTCTGTTGAGAAAATCATGAAGAAGCCAGAAGCTAACACTGAGGAGTAATTCACTGTTTACTATAAACTATAAACTATAAACTATTATGAGCTATACTAGAGAACAAATTGAGGCTGCAATGAAAGCCAAAGGTTACAAGTATTTTGAGAATGGTGACTTCAATGTAAACATCATTGGTGTACGTAATTCTTCTACTGGTAACAAAGTAACCAATGTATTTGATGATCACTTAACTCTTTCTTACAAAGAAAACGGTGAGTGGAAATTTAAAATTTGGCCTGCTACTACTGATCCCGGAACTAAGGGTGTTAAAGAATTTCACAATGCTGCTGGTGTTGCACGCTTAGTGCCCGGTCAATACAGTGGTTCACACCATGTAGGATTACACCAAGGTAAGTATGAGGCCCTTAAGCAAAAGGCAAACGTAAAGGTTTACCGTGATGCTAACAAAGACATGACTTATGATGAATCTAAGATACAAGAAGGCATCTTCGGTATTAACATTCATAAAGCTGGTGCAGATTCTACTTACGTGGAGAACTGGTCAGAAGGTTGCCAAGTGTTCAAGAAGTCTGCTGACTTTGATGCATTCATGGCAATCTGTAAGAAAGCTGCTACATTGGGTGGTAACTCTTTTACCTACACTCTTATTGAGTCTAAAGACATTAAATAATTTATGAAGGGGTTAGTAATTAACCTCTTTTTATTCTTAGCCGTCCCTTGTTTTGCTCAAATCAAAATTGACAAAGCTGGGGACGGTTGGGATTTAAAAGTTGATTCAGCAATTCAACTGATAAAGAAGGTAGACATAGATAAGTACAAGATGCTTGATACAAATTGTTCTCAGGTATCTTTTATGATAAGTCCCTACTCTTCTTGTGAACTAGAGAATGGTAAAGGTCACATCTACATAGCTGTAGCCGATCTTAAACTAAACTCTATAAATAACATTGCTGTAGTTCTAGTACATGAAAGCTTACATCTTTATATAGCAAAGAAAGGTATAGAGATGATTCCGGAAAAAGAGGAGACATTTTGCTACATGTATGAACTTAGCTTTATAAAAAACTTAGAAAATCCTGAGCCTTGGCTCATAGAACACGCTGTAAATAACATAAAAAAATGAAAAAATTTATCTCTTCACTTGTCACTACTTTGTTTGCAACAGTAATGTTTGCGCAAAGTTCTAGCACATCTCCAGGTACAGGTCACTGGGTTGTGATTGATTCTGGTTACCAAGTTGCTACTACTACTACAGGGCAGACAGTAGCACCTTTACATTTCTATAACACTTCTACTTCAGAGAAGATCACTGGTATGCAATTCCGTGTATTCTACGATAACACTGCATTTACTGCTGTAGTTCCTTCTTTGAAGATCTCTAGTACAGATCAGTATCTTCAGTACGTAGATAGTAACTCACAAGGATTCTTAACTGTAACTTTGGCTTACACTGGATCTAATTCTACTTACAACTATTCTAACGGAGCTACCTTTGATTTAACCTTCACGCACGCAGGAAGCTCAACATGGAATACTTTAGATTCTATTAAAACTTTGAAAGTTGCAGGTGTTAAATCATTTGCTAACAAAGCTGCTACTAACTGGGGTAACGATACTACATTGGTAGTTTATTCTTACGGTGGTCGTTTCAACCAAAAAGTTTTAAGATTTGCTGCTAAGTTTAAAAACGTNACAGGTTCTGACGCTAAGAACTTGTGGGTGTCTTTAGAGAAGAAAGCTCCTAGTGGATCTTGGACTCAGGTAGAAGCTAAAGCAACTAACTCTAGTGGTGTTGTAGTATTCCGTAAATTCTTAGATACTACTTACTGGGATGTACGTATGGTAGTTAAAGGTGATACAATGACTCCTGGTAACGTGTTCTCTACTGCAGATGCACAGAAGATTAACCAATCTATCTTAGCTCAATACACTCCTTCTGGATTTGACTACTACACAATGGATGTAAACAACACTGATGGCTCTATTACTATTGCTGACGTATACTCTGTGTACGGACGTTTAGCAGGTAGATTCTCAGCTTGGCCTAACTCTAAGAAAGATGTAATGTTCTTCACAGTTGCTGAATACAATGCTATTAACGGATCAGCTACTAACTTAACTGCTACTTACTCTACTATTAACAACTTTNANTACACTATTGATGGTCGTGATTCTATCACNTACTACGTAGCTGTTAAAGGAGATGCTAACNCTACNGGNTTTAAGATGGCCCGTTTGACTCCTATCAAGATTACTAACCCAGCTAATGCTAAGCGTTACATCATTGATGAGACTGTAAGTTACGATTTTCCTGCAGAAACTATTGAGATTAACATGCCTAAAGTAACTGTAGATGAAGGTAACTTAGTTAACGTTCCTGTTAAAGTTCTTACAGATGGCAAGCAGTTGGGTGCACTTCAATTAGATTTACGTTATGATACTGCTTACTTAGAGTTTAAGAAAGTAGAAAATACCGAGAAGATGATGAAGTGGACTTCTTACTTAAACCCTTCTAACGGTACAGTATCTTGGGGAGGTGCTGACTTAACTAACGAAAACCTCTTAAATGATGGAGAGCAAGTATTTACCCTTCAGTTTA
>B570J29585_1000017_pt1 | contig 17465 bp, 10 predicted proteins | sample LakMenEpi06Jul12_FD_29585 | JGI IMG/M metagenome (IMG submission 29585)
CTGCGAACCATTGTAGAAAAATCATCTGAAAGACTTAGGCTTGCCCGTACCAATCGTGAGCTTAAACGCCAGCTAGACGAAAAATTTGGTTTCGAAGGCGTTTTGGGCAACAGTTCTAAAATGCATGACGTTGTAGTGAAACTACAAAGCATAGCGCCTACTAATGCAACGGTATTAATCCAAGGTGAGACAGGAACAGGAAAAGAATTGGTTGCCAAGGCTATTCACAATAACAGCCCTCGCAAAAACAAACCTTTTGTCGCGATGAATTGTACTGCACTAAACGAAAACCTGCTTGATGATGAACTTTTTGGCCATGAACCAGGAGCTTTTACAGGCGCAGAAAGAATGCGGAAAGGGCGGTTTGAATATGCAAACGGCGGCACTCTTTTCCTTGACGAAGTAGGCGACATGCCAATGAGCCTCCAGGCAAAATTATTGCGTGTCCTAGAAAATAGTGAAGTGTTTAGAATTGGTAGCAATGAACCATTGAAGGTTAATGTGCGGGTGGTTTCTGCTACTCATCGTGATCTTGAAGCTGCCGTAACAGAAGGTACCTTCAGACAAGATTTGTTTTTCAGGCTCAATCGTTTAAAAATCAGATTGCCCCAACTTCGTGAACGAAGAGAAGACATCCCCCTCTTAGCTTCACATTTCCTTAAGGAATTTAACCAACTTCATACTAAAAATGCCATGACTATAGCAGAACCCGTTCGTAAAGCTATGACACTATATGATTGGCCCGGAAACGTCAGGGAAATGCGAAACTTTATCGAAAGTATGGTTGTTCTTGATGTTGATGGTATTCTTAATATTGATGATGTTCAAGAAGGCAATATTCTTAATCGTATTCAGCCTCTTTCGGGCCAATCGCCACAAGCTTCTCATTTAATAGGCAGGCCACTTTCAGAAGTGGAACGCTTTTTTATTGAACAAGCTCTCTCTCTGACTAATGGGAATCGGGAGGAGGCATCCAGAATGCTTGGGATTGGGGAACGAACGCTCTACAGGGTTATACAAGATTGGAAGTTGCAGGATAAGATTAAAAAGGCGCTTTCTGAAAATTCCAATGACATGGAAAAAGCGGCAAAGTCACTTGGAATGAAGTCTGATTCTCTACAACGCAAGCTAAAAAAACTTGCTCTAACTCCAGATTCAGAGGATGATTCACCTACTCGAGAAACTGACAATGAAGATGAAGTTTAAGATTCTAGATTAAATAACACGGAAGTTAAAATGTCAATTATCAAGCTCTTACCACCCGAAGTTATCAGCCAAATTGCTGCGGGTGAAATCATTGAGAGGCCTGCAAGTATTGTCAAAGAACTTGTAGAAAATTCCATCGATGCACAATCTAAAAGAATCGATATTGAAATCGAGCAGGGCGGACACGATTTAATCAGAGTCGTTGATGATGGCTGTGGAATTTATCCAGAGCAACTTCAGCTTGCACTAACAAGTCATGCAACGAGCAAACTAAAATCCTCCGAAGATTTATTCAGAATTTCAACACTCGGCTTCAGGGGAGAGGCTTTAGGATCAATTGCAAGCGTTTCCAAATTCCTTCTGCAATCGTGCCCTCCCGATCTTGATCAGGGAGCAGAAATCCTTTGTGAAGGTGGATTGCTTCATCCAACCAAGCCTTGGAATGGCTCCCCAGGCACTCGAATCGAAATCAAGCATCTATTTTACAATACCCCTGTAAGGAGAAAATTCCTTAAAGCTCCACCTGCAGAAACAGCTCAGATCACTGAAACAATCACTAAAATGATTCTTTCTTCATTCCGAAACAACCTTGATAAATGCGAAGTTCACTGGTCCTACAAAAACAATGGGAAACAAGTTTTACAAGCATCGCAAGGCGCTAGCCTCAAAGAAATGATCAGCATCTTTTTCGGAAAAGATATCACTAATGATTTGCTTTACATCGAATCAAATCATCGCGATTTTAAAATCAAAGGTTATATAGGATCACCAAACCTTGATAAAAGCAGTGCCAAATCACAATATCTATTTATCAATGGCAGGTGGTTTAGAGACAGAACCATATCGCATGCTATTCAGGAGGGTTTTCGGGGCCACATGATGACGGGAAGATTCCCAATCGCATTTCTTTATTTTGATTCTGACCTTGAAAAAGTTGATGTAAATATACATCCCACTAAAGCAGAAGTTCGATTCCGTGATCCTGGTGCCATTCATCATCTGGTATTTAATGCTGTAAGAAATGTTCTTCTAGACAAAAATAAAGGTGCAGTTTTTCAGCTTCAGGATGAACCGCCTTTTACCCGAAAAAACCCAATTGACATCGGGTTGCCTGAATTTACCATTACAATCCCGCAAAAAATCAATCCTCCTGAACCTTGGACTCTTGAATCTAGGCCTTCACCAGCCCCCTCGCTTCCATTCAATTATAAAAACAAACCAAGTGAACAATTAGAACCTGAAAATCTTTCTTCCTTTGAATCATCAACACAAGCGCCTAATTATACTTATTCAGAAAACCCGCAGGCCCCAACAATCGTTCCTGTCTTGTTTAATGATGAAAACTTCAAGGTTTTGCAAGTTTACAATTCTTATATTGTGATCGAAACAGATGAAGGGGTATTGATTATTGATCAACATGCCCTTCACGAGCGCATTTTGTATGAACAATTAAAAACCAAGCTCTCATCTGGGCCTGTTCCTGCCCAAAAACTTTTAATCCCTGAAACCATTGAACTAGCAGCTTTTCAATCTGAATTGGTACTGTCACGCCAAGAAGAATTACAGCAATTAGGATTTGAAATACGAGGATTCGGCGGAAACACAATTCTTGTTGAGAGTTACCCTGCATTGCTAGGGCGAAAATCGCCAAAAGCTCTTTTTAATAAAGTTATCGAACAACTTTTTGCTAAGGATGAAATCCCAAGTAAAGACGCTTTTTTTCATCATATTTTAAGCCTGACCGCGTGTCACTCAGCAGTCCGATCAGGAGACACCCTTAATGAAACAGAAATGCACCTTTTAGCTAAAATGCGCCACTTATCCAAGTCCCATTATCATTGCCCACATGGCCGACCAACATCCTTATTGATAAGCAAAAATGATCTTGAAAATCAATTTGGAAGAACCTAAACACTAAGCTGGAAACATGGGGTGCTTGGGTAAAAATCACATCGACACTCATTACTGCTGAAACTTGCCCCTAAATATTGGACTATACACTACCACTGATTTTTTTTAAACCATTGGTATGAAAGAAGATGAATTACCTTTCATTCCTGAACGTCACGATGTTGCTTGCAAAGCAACCATGGTTTTTTCGTGCCTCAACAAGCAAATTCAATCTTTCCCAATCCATAGTACATTTCTTGTAGGCACAGTTGCTGGTTGCGAACTCCGATTAGCAGGCCTAGATCTACCTGCGCTATTATTTCANGTAAACTATGTTAAACCAATAGGCCTTTTAGTTCGATCCATTACACCTCTTTCTGGTTTAACTTTAAACGGAAATTCATTTCAAGAATCGATTCTAAAATCAAATGACAAATTAAATATTGGTAACTACGAATTTTCGTTTATGGTGGCTGATTCCTTAGCTGAAATCACCCCCTCTGAAACCGTCGCTCTTAAAATCAATGATCAATCCTCAACCCTAAATAAAATAAAAACTAAATCTAAAAGCAAAAAGCATTTATCACATTTAATAAAGAAACTAAAGAATAAGAATCAGCTATTAAAAATTGAATTGGACTCGTTATTAGAAAATAATCGAACAATTGCTGAACGCGAAATCGAATCCATTTCAAAACGAAACATGCTTGAATCTGAAAAATCATCCATAGCTGAACAGCTAAACGATCAAATTATTAAATGTAAAACCTACGCTGAAGAACTAGTTCTGCTTCGAAATGAGTTAGACACACTAAAAAATTCAAATCATAAATCAACGACCAGCGATTCAGATTTAAAAAATATAACCGTGCTTCATGATTTATTAGACCAAAAGACCCGGAATTTACATGAACGAGCTCTTGAAGTAGATCGCAGAAGCGAGGATTTAGAAAAAAACAGCAGGGAGCTAGAAGCTCAGGCCTTAGAAATCGATTCGTTATATTGCAAGCTCAAGGAAGACCGGAAAATATTTGAAGAAGAATATCTTTCAAAAAAACAAGAAAACGAAAATATAACCAAACAATCTACAGAGATTGAACAGCAAATGGCTGAGATATTTCAACTGAAACTTTACCTTGAAAATGTTAAAGCTCGAATAGACGAAAAAGAAACTAATCTAGAAAACAAACTTTTATCCATCCAATCTTTGGAAACCGATTTGCTACTCAATCAAGAAAAATCGGAAATATTCAAAAACGAATTGCTTGAAAAAGACGTTTTACTATCTTCTGGTCTCGAGCTTATTAATCAAGAAAAAGAAGAGCTACAAAACAACAAACATTATTTAGAATCTCGCATACTTGAAATTGAACAAAAAGAACTTGCACTAAGAAATTTAGAAAACACATTTGCAAGCCGTGAATACGAAATTGAGGCTACAAGAAAATCACTCGAAGATGCAAAAAAAGAAATAGAAGATTTCAAAAACATCCAAGATAACAAGATAAAACAATCCGATTCAGTTGAAAAAAACCTCGCTCAAATGCAAGAAATTCTGCGGAAAAGAATTGAAGATATCCAACTAAAAGAATCCGCCCTAAACGAAAAAGATACATTGCTTTCAAACCAAATCATTTCACTGCAAACCCGAAATGAAGAGATGGAAAATGAACATAGCAAGCTTGTGATGCAGTTAACATCCGCCAGAGATGACTTCGAAAAATCTAAACAAGAATTGCTCAAAAAAACCACTGATATCGATTCCGTAAAATTTAGGATGGAAACTGAAAATCATGGACATGAATTAATTAAAAAAGAAATATTCGAAGCACTCCAAAGGCTTGAAGAAGAAAAAACTACTCTTGAGGAAGTTCAACTTGCAAATCTGGAAATAGAAAAGGTTAAATTTGCTCAAGGAATTGACTTTAAAAATGAAATCAGCAGCATAAGTGAAAATATCCCAGAACTCATGGCGGGTGCAGAAAACTGCCTCTCCAGGCTTTTAGGGGCCAGAGATTTACTTCAGGAACACCTTAGGGAATTCCATGATTATGCTAAAATTGCTCGGGAGGAACTCGAATTATTGCTTAAAGAATCCCGCGATCAACAAAATCGTTCACAAGATTCTGAAAGCAAAATAATCAAAGCAAGAGAAGAGCACCGGCTTTCAATTGCATCTTTCAAACAACAGCTCATCGAATGGCAACACAATCTAATTGAAATCAAATTAGCGTTGCAAACAGGTGAGTCTGAGTTGGAAAGAAAACAAGCAAAATTCGAAACTCAAGCTCAAATTCTGCAACAACAAACAGATAACTTATCCAAAAAAGAAAACAATCTCCGCGAAAAAGAAGGCGAAGTTCTCGCTCAAACAAAAGAAGTTCATCGCCATCTTGATGATATGCGGGCATGGTATCGTAATAAAATTAAAGATTTATCTGGAACAATTTCCAATTCATTGGCTTCTGGATATTTTGACAATGCACTTAGCAGTCCAGATTTAAACCAAGACAATCGTCCCTATTCGGTACCTGATCCCACAGAACCTTTGGATAACAAACTGGGAAATCAGCTTATATCATTAGGGTTGGTAGAGTCTGATACACTGATTGCTCTTATGGCCGAGGCCAAAAAAACCAAAAAATCACTCAGGCAAGCATTGCTAAATGGGGGATATTTAACCTTTTATCAATTGGCACTTATCGAAGCAGGCAATATTAACGGACTGATGATCGACCGTTTTCGAGTCATTGACAAACTTCCTTCAACGAGCAAAGAATATATTTTTCAAGTATTTGATCCCATCAGAAAAACNGAATGTCTTCTCAGGCATCTTTCTGAATCTGAACTTTCTGATCCCTATCACCCAGACGAATTCAGACAACGATTTAGTGCAGCTATCAATCTTCATCATGAAAATGTGGCATCCATATATGAAGTATTGGAAATACAGGGAAGGCCTGCGGTTTTGGTTGAGCTTATCCAAGGAATTAACCAATCCGAATGGGCTTCAGTCCACCAAAAGCCAGATGTATGGTTAAATCTAGTTTTACAAACCATATCAGGATTGGCATCAATTCATGGAGCAGGTTTAGTTTATGGCCCAATCCATCAGTCTTCTCTAATTATTACAGGAAATGGTTGTATCAAATGGACCGGAGTAGGTTGTCCAACATGGCTCTTTTCGAATGAATCACACGAAGTAAATAATTTCAAAAATGATGTTGAAAATCTTGCAGGGGAAATTTTGAAATGGTTGTTCAACCATGAAGAAAAACAAAACTTAAAAATAACCTCGGACAATAGTTTTAATGATTACATCCTCTGGATTGAGGAAATAGCATCGGGAAAAATATCGGTAGATCTAAATGAATGGGTAACAAAAACGGCATTTGAGTTACAAAGCACAGAAGATTGGGAGTCGAATTACAAAAATTTCATCAAATTAAATCAATCAGAAAACTTTCAACAGTCATTAAAACTTTCTGCTTAAAATCTAAAACTTTATTATTTTCACCATCATCGAGCTATCACATTTTGCGAATTTATTTTTAGTATCTAATATGAAACTTGAGTAATTCAAAACCATATCCCAATCAATCAGATCATGATCAGCAAGTATGACACACAGATCTTGTTTTTTTAATAATTGCGGACTTAAATCTAACTCTCTTTGAACATCCCTCTGAGATTGATTACTCGCAACCAAGGGGTCATACCATTTTAAATTACAGCCAAGATTTAATAGTAAATCAAAAATTTCAATCGCAGGAGATTCACGCAAATCACTTATATTTTTCTTGTAACCCAACCCAATCAACAGCAAATTAGTCCCATTGATTGATTTTGATCTGTTTTCCAAAAATGCTTCGATTTTCTTAACAATCATTTGTGGTCTTTTTTTGTTTAAATCACAAGCAAGATTAATAAGCCCAGTATTTGCACCCAAACTTTTTAGCTTAGAAAGAAGATAATATGGGTCAACCGGAATGCAATGCCCCCCAACGCCTGGCCCTGGATAAAATGCCTGAAAACCAAAAGGTTTGGTGGCTGCTAGCTTAATTATTTCCCAAACATCTAGGTTTAACCCCTTACAAATCCCATCCCATTCATTTGCTAGTGCTATATTTACAGCACGATATACATTTTCCACCAACTTTGATGCTTCAGCAGCTTCAATCGAACTTGCCTGATGAACTTCATCAAACAATTGTTTAAATAAAACCATGGCGACTTTCGAAGACTCATTATCAAGAGCTCCGAAAACTCTCGGTAAAGTTTTAGTTGTAAAGGCGCTGTTACCTGGATCTTCTCTTTCCGGACTAAAAACAAGAAAAAAGTCAGCGCCTTGTTCTTGCGATTCGTTTTCCAAAATACTCAATCCAATGGTACGTGTAGTACCAGGAAATGATGTGCTAGAAATAACCACTAAAAAAGGTTTTTTAGCTATAGTTCTTATCGAAGTAATTGCATCACAAAAACTATCAAGAGCAGGGGCACCATTTAAAAGCGGAGTTGGAACACAGACCCAATAAACATCGCAGGGGTCTTCGCAAGAAATGTCGCTGGTTACAGTAAATCTACCGGTATCTAATAATTCCCTAATTCGAAATGCTGGAATAGTTTCCAGATAACTTTCACCACGAACCAACATTGCGACTTTATTTATATTTGTATCGTAACCAATAACCTTAAACCCTGTTTTGGCTATGCACTCTGCAAGCGGAAGCCCCGTATATCCAAGACCAACAACCATTATCCTCGATTGTTTTTCCTGAAGTTGATAAAGAAATTGGTTCAACTGCTTATCTGAGATCATGGCGAAGGCTGAAGAACTAATTTCTTATCTTCAGTTCCATTAAATTTTTCTTGAAGGTCTTTGTCACAGAATTGAACACGGCTAATTGAATCAGTCTTTCCTGTTGCTGCATTTATTTCAAGAACAACGCCGGACATTCTGACATCCCCTGATGCAACAGAAAATTGGTTGGGCAAAAAAGAAATTGTTGTTGCAGTAACTGGTTCAATGCACCGACCCAAAACACTGGCATAAGGCCCAGTCATTCCTAAATCGCAAATAAAAGCAGTTCCTTCACCAAGAATTTGTTCATCAGCAGTTTGCACATGGGTATGGGTGCCTAAAACTGCAGAAACTTTACCTTTTAAAAAGTGACCCATCAGATATTTATCGGAAGTTGCCTCAGCATGAATATCAACAATTATTAAATTAGTTATCATTTGAACTTCGGGGATGATTTTTTCTGCAGCTGAAAAAGGGCAATCCACCGGCCGCATAAAAGTTCTGCCCATTAAAGAAACCACTGCAACGGTAAATCCATCAACAGTGTTGGTGAATGCGAAGGTCTTTCCCGGAGAAGAGGAAGGGTAATTCGCAGGCTTGCAGATGCAATTTTCAGATATGAGCGTATTTACAATTTCTTGTTTTTTGTAAATGTGATCTCCCAAAGTGAAGAGATCAACTCCCGCAGCTTTTAATTTTTTAAATATCGATGGCGTAAGCCCAGAACCCCCCGCAGCGTTTTCTGCATTCGCTATAACCAAATCTAGTCCCATACTTTTCTTGATGGCAAGCAGATAACTCTGCAAAATGTTTACCCCAGGAGACCCAACAATATCTCCCAGCATCAACACTCTCAGAATCTTTGGCAAATTATTTTGCAACATCCACCACTCTTAATTCACGAATAACTGTTACCTTGATTTCACCCGGGTAATTCATCTGGTCTTCAATGGCACGGGCGATGTCATGGCAAGTTTTAATCGCCTGCTCATCGGTAGTTCGAGCTGCACTAGCTATCACACGAAGTTCCCTGCCAGCTTGAATTGCAAATGCTTGTTCAACATCTGGAAAACCACAAGCAATAGCTTCAAGTTCTTCTAAACGCTTAACATATTTTTCGAGTGTTTCTCTGCGAGCGCCGGGCCTTGCTGCACTTATTGCATCCGCAGTTGCAACTAAAACAGTGTAGATATGATCAACTGTTATATCGTCGTGATGGCCTGCAATCGCATGTAAAACATCGGGGTTACTTTCCCCGTATTTACGGGCAAGCTCAGCACCAATTTTAGGATGGCCACCTTCCATTTCATGATCAGCAGCTTTGCCAATATCATGCAGCAAACCGCATTTTCGAGCGAGTCTACCGTCTAACCCTAATTCATCTGCAAGCATTCCTGCTAGAAACGCAACTTCAATACTATGGCGCAGTACATTTTGACTATAACTGGTGCGGAATTTTAACCGACCAAGCAATTGAACAAGTTTATCATTCAATGGCCCCATACCTACTTCATTAAGGGCTTCACGCCCTACTTCCATAATGTGCTTTTCCATTTCTTCTTGTGATTCTTTTACTACCTCTTCAATTTTAGTGGGATGAATTCTGCCGTCTTGAATAAGCTTTAATAAAGAAAGCCTAGCTATCTCGCGCCTTACACTATCAAAAGCACTAACAACCACCACGCCTGGAGTATCGTCAACAATCAGATCAACCCCGGTAACATTTTGAAAAGTTCGAATATTGCGGCCTTCACGCCCAATAATTCTGCCTTTGATATCATCATTGGGAATATCAACGGTGCTTACCGTACTTTCAACAGAATGCTGTGATGCATATCGTTGAACAGCCATTGCAAGAATTTTCCTCGCTGATTCCTTTGCTGAATCTTTGAGATGATCATCATGCTTTTTCAACTTATCAGCAACTTGTTTACTAAGAGTTCTTTCCAAGTTTTCAAAAAGCATTTTTTCGGCATGATCACGAGAAATACCAGAGATATCTAGCAATCTTTTTTCTTGTTTTTCTAGAATCTCTGCAAACTTTTTGTTTTTTAATTCAGTTTCATTTTTGCGATCTTGCAACTGATTTTGAAGGACCTCGGTTAAGCGTTCGCGTTTAAGCATATCCCTTGCCTTGTCCTCGATAGCATCTTCTCGTTTTTCGAGACGCTTTTCTTGATCCCGTAAATCTAAGCGAATATTTTCAAAACTTTTATTGAGTTCCTCTTTCCTTCGAAGACTATCCTCTTTTGAAAATAATTCAGCATCTTTGATTATTTTGTCAGCTTTGGCCTTGGCTTCATTAATTAACGAATTATTGTCAGCATTTAAACTATTTAACTTGGCACGGTAAAAAACCGTAGCAATGGCATAGCCTATTACGCTAAAAACCAATCCACTCAGAAAAATATAACCAAGTTGTTCAGAAATCACTTTAACACCTCTATTAATGAAATAAACGAGGTTTTCGCATAAAAATCAGCGAATAAAAAAAGAAAATGTTATTTATGAAGCAAAAACCCCAAAGAGGCTACGAACCAGATAAACATTATTTTCAAAATTAACCAAATACTTGCAGTTTGTAGCGGTTATTGTCTAAGTCTTCCAAAAATAAAGCTCAAAACAAAGAAAAACAACCTGTTACAAAACCCCCTAATCAATTTTGGTCTAATTTGTCGTAACTTTTAAACTCGTAGAACCGTTTAACTCTTAAATAATAGGTTAATTAGCACAAAAATTCATTAATGCTTCACAAATTCAGCTACTTCTTTCTTAAAACCCCACAAAACATAAGTCTTTACCACACAATGAATTATTATGCGAAAAGTATGGCTATTTATCCATCATTATTATAAAAAGAAATTAATAAGGTTTACTGATGTAAAAGTGACCAAAGCATTATGAACTATATTTTAATGCTTATTGACATTTTATTTTCTAAAAATAAAATAATTATTTGGTCATTGTGGAGATTATTATGAAGACATATATGGCAAAACCTTCTCAGGAACCTGAGAAACGATGGTTGGTAATTGATGCTGCGGATCAAATTGTAGGCAGATTGGCTGTACAAATTGCTAATTTGTTGCGTGGCAAACATCGTCCTGAATTTACCCATCATCACGATACGGGTGAATTTGTTATTGTTTTGAATGCATCAAAACTTCGGTTTACTGGTAAAAAGATAAATACGAAAGTATATCGCTGGTATACCCACTACCCCGGTGGTTTAAAATCTGCTTCCGCTAAAGATTGGCTTGCAAATCATCCTGATAGAATTATCCGCGAAGCGGTAAAGAGGATGATGCCCAAAACGCCTTTAGCTAGACATCAAATTATCAAGCTTAAAATTTACGCAGGTACTGAGCATCCTCATCATGCCCAAAAACCTGTTGAATTCAAAGTATAGCATTTAACTGGAGAAGATATCGTGGCTGAAACTAAGTCGAAGAAAACTTTTTATTGGGGCACCGGAAGACGAAAAACTTCGGTTGCTCGTGTAAGAATTTGTGAAGGTACAGGTAATATTTCCATTAATAAAAAAACATTGGAAGTTTACCTCACCGAAGAAAAAGATCGCCAATTCGTTCTTGGTCCAATCATTCTTGCGGATATGGTCAAGCGTCTTGATGTTATCGTAACCACCAAAGGTGGCGGTATTTCTGGGCAAGCTGGTGCCATTAGTCAGGGTGTTGCTAGAGCTCTCAAAGCTATGTTTGGACTTACTGAGGCCGAACAACCAACTGCACCTGAAGAAGAAGGCGCACCTCTAACTTTAGCTAAAAAGCTTAGGGACTCCGGATTCTTAACACGAGACGGCAGAATGAAAGAACGCAAAAAATATGGCCGAAAGGGCGCTCGAAAGAGTTTCCAATTCTCCAAGCGTTAATATTTTTTTTAATCATAAAAGAGCATGGATTTCAAAGATCCGTGCTCTTTCCATTTTTCAATTCGACGAAATATATCAGTACATCTTTGTATTCCTGGATTTATCATCGCATCCGGCATCGGCTCCTGAAACCATTTCAACCAGCGATATAAAGAAACAATTGTTCCTAAAATATCAAGCTTCCTACAAACTAAATAATTAATTTCTGAAGTCTCTGAATAGGCATTTAACGCATTAGTCCACATTAGATAATCATCACCAGCAAAACTTGATATCATCCTAGAAACATCGACTTCTCTGCAATCATTTCGTATAGCACAATAATCTATAAAACCACTAATGTCACTGCCGTTAAATAAAATGTTTTCACGCCTCGCATCACCCCAGCAATATTGAGTTTTAACACTTGGATTTGGGGAAACCATTAAAATGCCAACTTCCTGCTTAATCCATTTCAAAAGTTCTATCAAATTAAAAAGAGGAAGAAATCCAATTGCTGAAAAATTAATTGCTGAGATGGAAAAAGAATTAATCTCAATTTTCCGACATTCCATAGCTGGCATTATCCCAAACCCAGATTGTTCCGAACTAATCGCAATATGAAATCTAGCTAATTTATTGATGCATTGAATCAGATTGAAAATCGAACAATCAGGAATATTTCCTGGGATCCAAGAGGACAGATCCCAGTAAAATCCATCATGATAAACAACTGTTGCATTTTCTTTATTGCGGTGGATTAAAGGGAATAAAACAAACTTATTCTTTCGCGTTTGATCAAGGAATGCGTGGGCGTTTTTCAACGAACATAAAGCAGATGGATCATAAGATTTTAATGCAAAAACACCATCTGAAGAATTGACTTTATATACGACAGAATCACTCAAACCACGGTTTTTGGATAATAAAGAAAAAGGGAAACTAATATCAAATTTGGAAAGAACAATTTCAACAAAATTATCGATCATCAGTCCTGTAATATCACTAGCGTTTCGAAACCACATCAATTTCAGCAGGTTTAGGCATTTCAATACCAGATAACGAAACACTATTAACGGGTTGTGCCATACCTTTTAATACATTTAAATTAATGACAAGATTTGGCTTTATACCAAGTACAAGAACTATCAAAAGGCAAGCAATTATAGGGAAATAACTAGGTCGGAAGGAAGTGTTAAAAACTCTTGGCCAAATAGCAGGTTTAAAATAAATACCAGACAAGATTCTCAAATAAATCCATGAGCCAACTGCAGCATTTAAAAAAGCGATTATACCTAATAAGAAAAACAAATTGTGGGTGCCCTTGCTGAGAGCATCGTCCCAAGTGTATGGAACGCTGACACAACCAAAAACAATAAAGAATTTAGCAAGAAAACCACCAGTAAAAGGGATACCAATCAAACTAAATAAAAACACAGCAAGGCAAATTGCCAATAGTGGGGTTTGAGATCCAATGCCTGCGAGATCGTCCCAATCTTCAATTGGTTTTTCTTTAGTATCCAATACATCAAGAACAGCAAAAATCCCAAAGGTCCCAAAAAAGTAGGCAATTAAATAGAAGAAAGAAGCACCAATTCCATCAAGACCAGTAGCCAACTCAAGCTTTGGGGCAACAGCAATACCAGCAAGAATGTATCCAGAGTGGGAAATACTGGAATATGCTAAAATTCTACGAAGGTTTCTTTGAAGTAGGCCAAGAATGGTACCAATAGTCATTGTAACTGCAGATAAAATCCAGAATAGAACATATATGTTATCAAGAGTTTTTGAGGAACCAGGTAAAGCTCCTTGAGCTAAGGCAAAACCGAAGATACGGACGATAGCTGCAAACCCTGCAACCTTGGAAACTGTCGCAAGCAAAGCGCACATTCGATAAGTGGTACCTTGATATACATCCGGAGCATAAAAATGAAAGGGAACCATGCTAATCTTAAAACCTAACCCTGCAAGAATGGCAAGCATCGGAATAAGAAAAAGCAAACCTGAAGAGTTCTCAAGATCGGCAGAAGGTTTAAATCGATACCCATTACATAAAGCATCAGAAATTGCAGAAATATTTGTAGAACCCACAATGCCATAAAGATAACTAAAACCCAATAGAACCAAACCCGATGAAAAAATTGAAAGGAAGAAATATTTCATTGCTGATTCGGCAGCGAGATCTTTTTTCCCATGCAAATAAAGCAAAACGTATGTGGGTATGCTGATTAATTCGAGCCCAAGAAAAAGGACAACCAAATCATTGGAAATTCCAACAATTGAACAGCCAGTAACAAGAAACATTATAAGGGCAAAAGTTTCAAAAGTATTTTGTGTTTGGCAATCGCGCCAAAAAAGAAGACAAAAGAATAAACCCATACCTAATGAAAAGTGCCTGATAAAATTCGAAGACATGTCTTCTAAGATGTTTATTGAAAACAAAAGAGAAGGATCTATCGAACCATGTTTTTGTGAAAGCAGTAAAAAATATGAAAGCAAGAAGCCTAGGGAACTAATCAAAGCCCACGGAGTGTTTTTTTTAACAAAAGGCCCCAAAAGAAGTATTAAACTTGCAAGCGCAAAAAGCACGATCTCAGGCATCATGTATTGAATATAATCTGCAATTAATAACGATCCTATCATTGATCCACCAATACCAATCTAAAAAATAAGGTGAACACTATTTACCCAATTTACCAACAGGTAACAAGTTATTTGCCTGGAAATTCAGTTTTGCAATCAAATGTATTTCAGGCCGAATAGTATCAATCATTGGTTGAGGATAAATTCCAAGTATGAGGCAAAGTACAGCCATGGGAAACAAGAAGAACTTTTCAATCAAAGTTAGATCAGATACAGATTCTTCTTTTTTAAATGCAGGTTCTGAAAGCTTTCCAAAAAACACTTTCATCACCATCGAGATTAAATACCAAGCTCCAAAAACCATACCTAAACTGCAGATGGAGGCTATAACTTTACCGGTAATATTAGGATTCTTAGACTCAAACATTCCAAATAAACACATAACTTCGCCAACAAATCCATTAAGGCCAGGTAACCCGACACTACACATAACGTAAAAAACAGATATGCCTGACAAAATTTTCAACTTACTTCCAAGGCCTTGAAGATCTTTAAATTTAGTGGTTCCATATCTGTGGCTAAGAATTTCACAAATAAAGAAAAGTGCCCCAACATTTAAACCATGATTAATCATCTGCAGATAACTGCCTGTTAACCCTGTTTCATTTAATGCAAATATACCTAAAAGACAAAACCCAAGGTGACTAAAACTACTGTATGCAAGCATTCGTTTTAAATCATCTTGAGCAATGGCACAAGCTGCCCCGTACAGAATCGCAATCATGGCAAGGACTGAAAATAAATAAGTTCCTAATTCCCAAGCAGGAACGGGAAGTAATGGAACACACAGCCTAAGAAAACCATACGCACCGAGTTTGGCAAGAATCCCACCCAACACAAGAGTAACCCCGGTTGGAGCTTCATAGTAAGCAGTAGGTTGCCAAGTATGAAAAGGGAAAGCAGGAAGCTTAACCAAGAACCCAGTTGCAAGAAGAAGAAAAATCCACTTTTGAGAAGAAGCCCAATAATCCAATCTAGCTTTGTTTTCTTCTAGGTTTGATTTAATTAAAGGGTTCAGCAAATCTTTATCAGCTTGTGCTTCATAAACTTTTTTATTAAGTCCAATCTGGGTATCGTGTGAGGCGGTGATCAATTCAGGAATAGAAAAAGTAATAGGTAAATCGGTGTTATCATCAAGATGGTTCTGATTAAGAGAAGAAACAAGGCCAATAATTCCTAATAAAGTAGCCAAACCGCCAGCCAAAGTGTATACGAACAATTTTTTTGCAGCGTATTGCCTATTAGGCCCTCCCCACATTGCGATTAGAAAAAGAAGAGGGATTAAAGTTAATTCAAAGAAAGCGTAAAAAAGTATCACATCAAAAGAAAGAAAAGCCCCAATGGTTGAGAATTGAAGTAGGAGCATTAAGCCGTAATAAAGGTGAGATTTTTCCCGGATTGAATTCCAAGTCGCGAGGACTGATCCTGCAAATAAAATGCAAGTTAAGGGAAGTAAAAATAGGTTAAGGCCATCAACACCTATAAAAAAACGTATAGCCCCAGCATCGGGCCTGCCTTCTTGGGGGGCTTGAAATCGAATTAAATCAAAAGCAGTAACACTTACATTCAATGGTACAAATGTAAGTTTTTCGTCCACAAAAACAGAATGTTTTTCTAATAAGGGTAAATAATCCCAAGTTAGTTTAAGAGAGATAAAAAGATTCAACAGGAAAAAACCCAAGGCGAGTTTTCGTGCAAACTCATGTCCTGAATTTCTGAGGAAAAGCGTAACTAATCCGCCCGCCAAAGGAACCAATAAAAGAAGTAATACTAATTGACTCATTTTGCACTACATCGATCTTGCTAGGGCTATCAGGAATACAGTTACCGCCAAAATCATCGCAAGGGCATAAAACTGAACCAATCCGTTTTGAATAGGTCGAAACAACTGCGCTATTATCTGTGGGATATGAGCAATCAAATCTACGACACCATCAAGAATGTACTGATCAAAAATTCTAGAGCAATAAAAAACTAAATTAAGAGGAGCAATTAAAAGTTTGTTGTAAATCTCATCAAAAAAGAATTTGTTTTTACTTAGTTCAATAGCAAAGTTTGACTTTCCTGATGATTGTTCGGACAAGGTCACCCCACCTTTACCATAAAAAACAAATGATAGTATCAAGCCTGCGAAACCAGAGGCAGTTGCAAAACCAACTGTTAACCAATCATGATCATGGTGTTCTAACAAAACATAACCAGGGGTTTTCCCTAAAAATTTCTCGATTGATAAAGGTGTAGAATTTGAAAGAACAAACCCGATTCCAACTGCAAAAACAGATAAAAGCAATAAAGGATATGTCATCGATTTGGGAGATTCATGAACTTCACCATGACATTCCTCGGGAAGTTTTAGGACACCCCAGAAAGTAAGAAAATAGGCTCTAAAAGTGTAGAAAGCTGTTAAAAAAGCGACAAAGATACCAGTAGCCCACATTAGTATGTAGAACCAAGGGTAATTGGAATGCTTTGAAGTTTCATGGATCACACTCAAGATCTCATCTTTACTCCAAAAACCAGCAAACGGAGGCAACCCAGCTAGTGCAAGAGCCCCACATAAAAAACCAATATGTGTTAACGGAAGAACCTTTCTCAAGCCTCCAATACGTCTTAAATCAATTACATCATGCATTGAATGCATAACGCTTCCCGCACTTAAAAAAAGTAATGCTTTAAAAAAGGCATGGGTTAAAAGATGAAAAATGGCAGCACTTAGGGCCAACATTGGAAGGGCAGACTTAACATCAATACCCGCTCCCAAAGCCATGAACATATAGCCAAGCTGACTCATTGTAGAATAAGCAAGTATTCGTTTTAAATCAGTCTGAGTTAATGCAATTAAAGCAGCCAAAAGACTGGTAAAAGCTCCAATGCCAATAACAACCATTTGAACTTCGGGAACGGAGGCAAATAGAGGCATAAATCTAGCAAGAAGATAAACTCCTGCAGTAACCATAGTAGCAGCGTGGATAAGGGCGCTCACAGGGGAAGGGCCTTCCATAGCATCCGGCAACCAAACATGAAGAGGAAATTGAGCAGATTTACCACAAGCTCCTA
>B570J29585_1000024_pt1 | contig 16270 bp, 32 predicted proteins | sample LakMenEpi06Jul12_FD_29585 | JGI IMG/M metagenome (IMG submission 29585)
TCTTTATGAGCCTCTTCTGCGGCTTTTGATACGCCAATTAAAACCATCCAGAAGAATATGAAAGCAAGAAAGCTGACTCCGAATATAACCGAAAATATTATCCAGAACATGCTCATGTTTTTATTTGTTTAACTTTAATACTTGTTGGATATACCTCTCCATCAGAATCTCTAGAATACGTATAGAATGTACCCTCTTCTAAAGCGTAGTTGTTCACGTAATCATAAAGACCTCGCTCGAATTCTTTGATCGAGTACTTGTCTAGCTGTTCCCCTTTAAGAGTATTAAGATTGAAACTAACCTCAAATTTAAATTTATTCTTTTTCATTTTTAATTAACGGGCAATCGCTCAACCAATTGTCACAAACTAAACATTCTCCATTATGATCTGGATTACAAGGAAGCTTTCCTTTAGTTAGTCCTTTAATAATATAGCGAAGTTCTTCGTTTTTAAGTTCTAAGTCCTTTAGGCTTTCATTATGTTTTAGTTCGGTTCTCCAAAGTTTTTCTTGCAACTTGTGGTTTTCTCTCTGTAGGCAGATGTTTTCGTATTCTAAACTATTCTCGCTCATTGTTTAATGACTTTGGCGTTTCAAAGATGTTTCCAATTACTTCAATGTCATCTCCACTCCATAAACCAGCATATGTTTTGTCATCAATTTTTACATCGAAAGTAGCATCTACAAAAACTACTTCTCCTTCATAGTTTTCATTTACGAATTCCGCTGAATATGATCTAATAATATCGCCTTCGTAAATCTCCTTTTTATTCTTATCATATTCTCCAGTAAATTGCTGAACAACATATTCATCACCACCAGAACCATTCTGAAGGTTTTGAAATCTTCCATTTAAATCCAGGACATAATGTCCTTGATATCCTTTATCTGGATATATGAATCGTTTTTCTAGTTTATCCCAAACTCGGAATTTTAATGACCTCATACGTCCAAATCTTCTAATTGATTACTTAATTTGTATTGCAACTCCTTGATATTTCTTACTGATTTTTTAATCCTATGAACGATTTCAGAATCTTCACGTTCTGTTTTTATTTCATTTCCACAAGGTTCTAGAAGAGGGCGTTCACTAGGATTAGAAACCCATGCCAATCTTTTAATTAAAGTTCCTTGCAGTTCGTTGAGTTTTTCAATTGCATATTCCAAGTCTGCAAGCTGTTCGTAAACTGGAATTGTTTTTAGGTTTGAATCCTCTGATTGAGCAACTTTTGGGTAGTTGTTTTGTTTGTAGTATTCTTTTTCTTCGTATTTGTTCATAAGTTATATTTCTTTATCTCGGATTTAACGTTAAAATAATGAATTATAATACTCTCTATTATTAATATCTTCAACATATTTTTTATGCTTACGGGCAGATAATTCTTTTCGTTTAAAATACTCCCCCAGTTCTTTCTTTGGAAGATGGTCTACAAGAATATCTTTACAAAATAGAATTTCGTTATCTACCTTTCGTTCTTTTAATTCTTCGAAAGTATAATCACAAGCTGTAATAATTGAGCAAATCTTTTCTAGATTTTCGGTTTCTCTAACGACTATTTCAAATACATATTTTTTATTCATATTTTAATTCTTTCCAATTAGTATCATGCGGCATAACTTCTACTTTAACTTCATGTTCTTCTGATTTATTAATAATGTCGTTAAGAACACTAGAACCATACATATGCATACCATATCTTTCTTTAAAGCATTTGTAAATTGAACCAGAAAATCCTTCAAACAAGTAAGACTCTTCAGATTCTGACAACGTTTTGATTCCACTATTGAGCTTCCAAGAATCAGAACCAGTATAACCACCATACCAGCATCCAAATACTTTGTAGGTCAAAGGAACATTTTTTCCTTCAATTTTTACAACTACCCATTTGTCTGGAATGTAATCACTCATTTGACATAATCTTTTTGATAGTTTAAAAGACCTTTGATTTGATCAGAGGAATAATCCTTAGAGATCGCTTCTTTTATAATTTCATTTGTTTGCTTATTTAACAAAAATTTTGTATGAGCTTCGTAAGACATACACGAAAATATCACAATCATTAAAGCTGTAAAACAAACGCATATTAATTTTTCGATAGTTAAATTCATATTTTATCAAACCAGCCAAGTTCATACTCCAATTCACCAGTCTCTTCTAGTTTGACTCCAGTTGAAGAAGATGCAACTGAAATTTCTTTTACTGTATAAACTTTCTCTACTTCTAGTTTATTTGCATTCTCTATCCTATTTTTAAAATAATGCCACGTTCCAGCTTTTTTGAAAATTATTTTATCTCCACGTTTTGTATTTTTGTAATCTGCTCTCATAAATTTATTTAATATATAAAATTTTTAGGAAGAGAATTGTAAATAACTCCCTAATATATATTTATCGTTATTTTTTGGCATAAGACCTGCGTGTGGATAAGTCCAAGTTGGAGGGAACATAATCATTCTACCAATTTTTCTTTCACAAATGAAATTTTGGTCAAATAGCGCTGTTCCGCCCCCCTCCCCTTCATCTAAATATAAGAAAAACACAAGAAATCTCGGTGAAGAAGCTAAACATATAGAGTCCACATGAGGCTTAAATTCTCCGTTTCCAGCAAGATATTGCTTCATTCTTATTTGTTCAAATCCATACTGTCTAGGGAATTGGTAGTTATGTATATTACAATCGAATTTATATTTTTCGATAGTTCCTGAAAATACATTGAATAAAAAATCTATTTCTTTGTCAAAGAAATTTTCATGTTGTGACAGATTTATTTCATTAAATACATATAAGTGTTCTTTTCTTTTAATTTGTAAAGACTCGTGAGACTTAAATTTTGAAATCATGTGATCACAAAAATTTTTAGAAACTACATTATCATATACTTTTATATATTTTGATATATTTTGATCGTTCATATGCATTAAATATTCCAAGTCGTAGTGCTAACAGTATCCCCACATTGTTCACAAATTGTAGGATCATATTCATAATCATCATATTGAAAAAGACGAATAACTTCTTCTAAAAGAATTGTTTGTTCCCCAATTCCTTCTTTAATTTTCTCAAAGAGATAATTCAACATTTCATTATATTCTTGTTCGGACAGTTCTGAAAATGACTTATTATTAACGGTAAAATCAAAAGCAGTACAACCAGTAGTTTCTACGAATTTATATCTAGTTTTTTCCATGCGTTTCTCTAATTTCTTTTTCAACCATTTCATTTAGTCTCTCCATCTTCAATGGCGACTGTTTTTCTATATAATGTCTAAAAACGGACATTGTTGCAAAAAGTATAACAATACCTAAAAGCACTAAAACACGTTTTATTAACCCTGGCATTTTTTTTGATTTAAAATTTAAATACTCACAATTCTTGCCACTTGATTCCTTCTACGCCTTCATTCACATCATATCCTTTTTCGATAGCAATTTCATCACACATTGTTCTATGCCAGCCTTTTGTATAAAGCTTGCCGTCTTTACCGGTTTCTTCACAAGTAATTGAAGATTGATACTCTGTGTAATTAATAGCAAAGTCTACTTTTTTATAGAAGTTTTTTAGTTTTTTATCATAATCTTCTAGATCTAGATTCTCTTTGGTCTCGTCCGGTACGCTATCTATATCATCAAAGTTAGCATGATAATAAACAGTAAGCGTTCCATATTTTTCTTTTACTTGACTAATAGTGATTTGAGGGGGCTTAATATGATAAGAATAATACTTTTCATAATAATCTTTATCGTTTTTATACCGATCTCTATAATCTTTCTTATAGTTGATGACTAAATCTGTAGTCATAAGAGAATTCAAATAACTAAAAAGATGATCTAGTATTTTGTACCAACCATCGGCGTGGTCAAAACCCCATGCCATGCATGTCTGCCTACAATCCCCCCCATGTTCTTTTAAGAGTTCTGGATATTTTTGTACAAGTTTTTGTTCAAGTTCTTTATTCATATCAAAGCATATATTTAAATATAAATGTTCTTATTCCGTCAATGAGGGAAGAAAGTTTAAACAGGCATTTGTTTAAAGTTCTCCATACCCATGACCATCCTAGATAAGACATGTATCTTTTAAATACATTCCAGGGCTCTTTATTTCTTCTTTTGATCTCTTCAAAAAATTCTTTGTTTCTTTTCTTGCTTTCAGAGTCTATATTAAATTCCACAAGTTCAATTTTATCTAATTTGCCATAAACAAAATAAGCTTGGAAATCGACCCAAAAATTACTATCCTCATTTAAAGAATCAAATGTATAAAATTTTATAGTACCATGATAGTTTGTATTTCTATAGATTTTTTCTTTTTCTATTACTTCCTTCCAAATATGCCAAGGTTTTGGTTTTAACTCTTTTTTTTCCTTTTCTGTATAAGGAACGTATTCCCTTTCGGTAATAACTTCTACAAGCTCGCTATATTCATTGATAATATACTCGCTCAAACAGTTATCTAAATCTTTAGTTTGAAAAGTATAGTTTTTCCAATCTTTTAAAGATTTAATTTCATCTGGAAGCGGTAGATCCTGCTTCACGTAAATTTCGTCGTACATGCCCATTTTTTGTTTATATAATTTTTTTTAATTAATGTCAATCGTTTTCTTCTATGTCCGGAGAAATACCGAGTAATTCTCTTAAAAACCAAAGAGAATTTGATGTATAGTCACAACTAGTCCAGTCTCTAAATTGCATTGAGTCTTCAAAATACTTCTCTTGTTGTTTTATTTTTTTTATTAAATCTTTTTTAAAATCCTCGGATATATTTTTCTTTATTAATTCTAAAATAGGCTTTATATCATCGTCATCTAGATGAAGATTCAAAATAGCCCCGTCTTTTTTAGATCCATAATTAAATTCTATTTTAATTTCTACTGGAGGATTGCAATCTCCTAGATTTTTACCAGAAAAATCAGAATAAAATACCGCCTCTTCTCTTTCCGCTGGTTTAGTTATTTTTTTCATATCTTATAAGGTTCCTCAACAATTACATAATACGTGCCAGAAACTTCTTCTATTCTTGTTTTACTTCCTTTCGGTAATGGATTCTTTTTAAAAGAAGCCTCTACTATGCCCCATAATTTTTCATAATCTTTATTTTCCATAGCTTTACGAATGGACTTCTGTTTACTTTGAGGGATTCTGAATTCTTTTTGTGGCTTCCAGTATTCATTAATTGCGTCTAAAACTTTAGGAGCAGGTATACCAGATATTTCTAAAGGGCCGTCCCCAGAAACATCGACAATATTTCTCATTCCATCATTTTGTTGATAATGTTGATATTGTTCAATTACTTTTTTAATCTCCCATGCCACCGTGCCATCCTTCATATTAAGACAACCAACACCATAATACGAATTTCGATTATTTATTATTTCCGGGTCTTTACGAAATACGAGAGTTCTTACTAAGCTTTCTATAACTTCTCCGTCATTATAAGTCAAATCTTTATCCCAAAAAGCTGCGTCTATTGCGAATTTAATTTGACCAGAACGAAGACGACTATAAACTTCTAGCGCGGTAGTTAGAGTTCTTAAATGCTGTTCGTCAAACTCGATTGATATTTTCTCTGATTTTATTTTTTTCATTTTTGAAATTCGGCATAAATAATTTCGTTGTCCCATCTTCCGCGAATTTTTTCCGCTTGAGTTGCAATCATTAGAGCATCTTCTTTCCAAGCTCTTGTTCTCCATGACCCCTCATAATCATAAGTCCACATCTGATTTTTACCAGGTGGATACATGTATGCCACAATACTATGACCTTTTAGTTTTTTTGTTTTGTAATCAATATAACGATAAGATACTACTTCTGCCCATAAATCATATTTTTTAAGCCCTTCTCTAAAAGAGATCGCTGTTGGTAAACATGCGTTCTGTTCTCTTTCCATCCATTTTTCAGAGTTTTCTGGTAATGTTTCACATCCGGCAACAAAAAAACCTAATACAATAAATAAAATATATTTCATAATTAAAACGGCGTTCCGATTACTTCTAATCCTAGAAGATGTTCTACTTTATCAAGAATACTAAGAGAAGCGCCTCCAATTTGCCATTGATATAAATCGCGCGGAATTTCTTTTGTTTTCCAGTCGTAAATAGTAGCAAAATCACCGTCCTGAAAAGAAATTTCCCAAGTGCATTTAACTTTTTTGTCTCCGCTTGGATTTAAGTTAGGTTCTCCTAATTTATTAATTAAATAGTCGTATGTTGTTAAAACATAACCTTTTAAAGAAATTTGTTTTCTATTTGGGTATTTTACGCCTTGTACTTTTTTTCGATTAATTTTTGCCATTGTATTTTTGTTATTGGTTTATTGTCAAGAATTGTAAAAGCGTACGGAGCATCTTCCAGATAATTTCTTTTTATCATTATCGCTTGCTCTTTTCTAGTTTCAACCTTTCTTATATCATGAATCATTTCTAATATATTGTCAATATATTTTTTTGCCTTTCCACCAGCTTCGCAAATTTTTTCTATCTCGTTCTTTAATTGAAATGCTATTTCATAATCGAATTCCGATTCAATAATTTTATAGAAATCTTCTTCTACTGGCATTTCTCGATCAATATAGAATTCAATAAGATTATCGGTAGAATTTAATTGTGATTTTACCCTATGACAAAATAAATACCAATCCGATTTTAATTTTATTCTATTTTTGCCATTATTATAGGAAACTACTACCCCCTCTTTGCCTTTCCAGTTTTTAATTGTTTCTGCAATTTTAGAAATGTCTTTTGTATTTAGAAAATTATAAGATTGTGGTACTGGAATTGGCCCTATTTTTCTCCATATATCTGTAAGATTTTCAGAAGAAACGATGCCCATTTCATTTTTATTAATAGCTCCTATAAGATAAAATTCTACCTCTTTTGGTCTAATAACTATTACATTTCTTGGGGTTACTATTTCAAATAACAAGCTAATGTGATGGTTTTCTTTTAAGAATTCTACCACTTTCGGATACTTTTCGGGTAGCAATTCAAAATCTTTTGCATTTTCTTGAGTTATGTAAGAAACTGTACCCCTAGTTCTCATGGAAAATTGACCGTTTACATAATCAGCTATAAGAAGAGAGCCGTCTAATTTATCTTCGCACTTCCAGTCATTAAATTTTTCTGGGCTAGGATAACAATCTAGTTTTTCCCCAAAATTAAAAAATTTCGGCCATCCGGATGATAAAACATCACCCTCTTTGTCTAAAATCAAAGAACGATATAATAGATTGGCGTCATTCCATTTAGCGTCAATTTGTGGAGTTATCAAATAACAATCCAAATCGCAAAATTTACTTGGAGTTATATTAAAATAACCATCTTCTATCGGTAGTCTTATTTGCATTTTTTACTCAAGAATATATCCCATTCCTTTATACCGTATTCATTCTTTATATAAAAAGATACCGGCATAATTCTTGGTTCGTTTGGTTGTTTTAAAAGTTTCAACCCAACTTCTTCTGGTTTATTATTTGCTTTTTTAGCATTTATATCTTTATGGGCTAAAACGCAATTTTCCCAAGTAGTTTTTCCACCTTTTGACCTAGGAATAACATGATCTATATTTCCATCAAATTTATTAATTTTTTTACCTGTATATTGGCACGTGTAATTATCTCGCTCCCAAAGATTTTTTTGGGTAAATTTAATTGATTGCCTTGGAATTTTATCAAAATGATTTAATACTATTATTTTAGGAATTTTAATTCCGCCTTTTACAGTATTTACAAATAAATCTCCATCAATATTTAAAGTAACCCATTGATCCCAACCGATTAATTCCATTTCTCCATCTTGATTAAAATTTAGAGATTTGGCGTTATCGTTGTACAATAAAGCAAATGAATGTTTCGGGGTCGTTGTATTGATTGGTATCCAATTTTTATTTAAAATTAATACTGATCTACTATTCAGACTTCTCATTTTGTTTTAAAACTTGTACTCCCAAAGCTCATTAATGTTAAGAAGCTTGTGTATGCACCCATTAATTCTCTCTGTAACTGAGTCATGAAAATGACCATAAAGATGTAACCTTGGCTTACATAATTTAAATATTTCATCAATGATTGCTCTTTCGTCTGTTAAATCTTCTATTAAATACGCGTCTTCTCTAGCCCAACCGTACACCATTTCGTTAAATTTTTGCGGAAAGCACCAAGATGGCGCAGTGTGCGTTACTAAAACATCAACATTTTTACATGCTTCTTTTTTAAAAACGACTCCTTCATTTACCCAATATGAAACATTTTCTCTTCTTCCGGTTCTATCAATAGATATAGCGCCACCAATGAATTGAATTGTTTTTTGATTATATTCTAATATTGTATAATCTTCTATTAGCTCGAAATTTTCATATACAATCCTATCCTTTCCTTTAAAAAAGGAAGGATCATCGTGATTACCCCTGATTCCTAGAAAATGAATGTTTCTTTCTTTAAAGAAATTGCTCAAATTTTCAGCAGACTTATATTCATAATCTTTTTTAAATTTGAACCCAATTCCTAAATCTCCTACAGAGATAATTGTACAGTTTTTTAAATTTTTTTCTCTAATTATATCAGAAAGTATGCCCCAGCTTCCATGATGATCGCCTAAAAAAATTAATGGTTTACCCCCATCCAGTATAGTCTTGTTCATTTTGTAAATAATTTTTATATTCCTCTATTTCGTAAGTCAAAGTATTTTTTAAAAATTCTAGGGCTAATTCATAATTTTCACATTCCTCTTCAATTCTGTCTATAAGATATCCGTAATGCTGCACGACATATTTTGGCTTTTCTCCGTACGACCATTTAGTTTCAATATACCAATGACAATCACGATCCTTATGATGATTTGGACCTATTAATTTATACCAATATTCAGTTAATTTTGTAATTTCTTCTATCATATAATCAGCTGGTTCTAGGTAATAAAATTGCAATTTCCTTTCCATCCGCGTATATACATTCTTCAAAATCTCCTAACCACCAAAGTTTGCTTGGATCTTTTAACTTGTCTGGATTGGGCGAGATACAAACTCGTTTCAATTCTTTTAACTCGTCAAAACCACCCTCATAGCCATTTAAAACAATTCTTTTCTCGCCATCTTCTTTTTCTAACAATAAAATTAGATCTTTTACTTTCATTCGCCGCAAAGTAAATCTGTATAATCTACACCGTGCTCTAATAGGTAGTGATCAAAACCATCATACTCTCCAGAACTATTGAAAACATAGTCAAAAAGCCAATCGCTTCCCTTGTCATTAAGATTTAAATCAAGTACTAATTGATTAAAATAATAATCTTGAACATTAGAAAGCTCATTAATGAACTTTTTGACATTGTAGATTTTATCTTCTGGATGATTATTTTTGTCTGTATAAAATTTTTCGGTAATCATATTGTTTTATTTTTCTTCCAGGATTCTATAGTATATTGAAAGGGATTTCCAGTAATATTTTCAACTAAAACTAACATTTGATTGGCTATATCTCTAATTTCTGTTTGAGCGTGATCACTATTTCTTAGTTTCTGAAAATTTGCAAAACTTCTCATATTAAACATAATATCTGACTGAATTTGACTATTATATGTTTTAAAATATCGAGCAGACTCTTTGGCTCTTTTTCTTCCTAAAATTGGTTCTAACTCTTTAATAGATTGATGATATAAACCATTACCTAATTCGGTATAATCTTTTAGAATGTGAGACCATTTTTGGTTCCAGTCGTTTGGAATATAAAATTTATCTTCTTTTAATTCTTTATATCTTGCAGATTCTGCATTTATACTAGCAATTCTGTGCTTTAAGAGATGTATATGGCTAGCGATGTCACAATTTACAAGAAAATGAACGCTCGCCTTTTCGAACGGGGTTTCATGTCCATTAGACCAAAGTTGATCTAAAAGATTCGGAACCCTCTCTTTTTTTTCGGTAGTTAATTCTCGATTTGTAGAAGTCCATGCCGAACAAGCAATAATTTCATCAGATCCGTAATGTCCTAATAATTCTACAGAATTATTGCTCATACCCAATAGAATCTTCGTCATTAAAATTCTTTTTAAACTTTTTAATTTGTTTCTGTTTATGCTCTTTTATTTTTTGCTTTTGCTCTTCGGAGTGAATTCCAAGAATATCTTCCCTCCATGTTCTATTTGCCTCTTCTTTAGAAAGAGTCGGTTGTCCTTTTTCCGCCTTTTTTTTCAACGCAACTCTAATTTCTTGCATTATTGGCGACTTTATTGATTTCCATGTTGCTAGGTTCATATGTTTATAAATTTTAAGTCCAAAAATAATCTCTAGATTCTATCATTTTTTGTAACATCTCGGTATCTTTTTTATGAATTAATTTTTCGATACGTATTACTTCTTTATATTTAACTTTGTATGGTATTTTATCATTTTTCAAATATATTCTTGTCGTACCATCATCCTGAGGTATACGCTCGAACATTTCTTCTATAGGCCGCGAAGGTGGATAAGCAAGCTCTAATTTCTTATTTAACAATGGCCTTTCTTCTGTTATGTATTTATAGGCTTTTTTTAACCATTTTTCGAAATTTTCGTGATTTTTACTAGACGCTTTCCAGTCTACAAAACCCAATAAATATTCATCCTCATAGAATTCTTTTATCATTGCAAAATTAACATCAACAATTAAACTCACTGTATCAGCCCAAGTTCTAGGTATTGACTTTCGAAGTTTTTTATGACAAGGTTTAAAAATAGGTTTTATATGATCAAAATAAAAATATTCCACCTTCCGATTGAAGAAGTCGTATTTATCGTTTATATATTCTATTAATTTTTTTATATTTTTTTTCATAAAATTAAATATTTTTTGCATCTTGAGTGTTTACAAATTTTTCTAAAATATCATTAATAACATCATTTACCGATATGTCTTTCTCGACAGAGAGAGAAATTAACATTTCTAACGCCCCCCTATCAAAATCATTTAAATCAATATCCAACGGAACAAATTTTTGTAAAAGAATACCGTCTTCTGTTTCTTTCCAAGAAAATTTATCACCTTCATTAATGTTTAGAGCGGCTAATTCTTCTTTTGAGAATTGTATATATAAATCTTCAGATCTGAGAATTTTTTTTTGCATATTTTATCCGATATATCGTATTTTTTATTTATAGTCAAGGCTTATTTTTTTTAAATTCTTCGTTCGGGAAAAGACCATAATCTATGCCGAAAGATATATAGTGTTTGAACAATCTTTCTTCTTCTGTTAAGTCTGAGTTACTAAGTAAGAAATTTTTTGTAGTTGGGTAAGATTTAATATAAAACACGGGATCAAATATCTTTCTAATATTCTCTTCTTGGGATTTATAATATAATGACGGTCTAATATTTGAAGCATAAATGGACGAATTAAGGGGAATTTTTATAATTTTTTCTGATCCGCCGGATGAACGACTAGAGAGATTGCGTATATAATTGTTATATTTATAATTCGAAATTATATATTCACAAATATCTTGACTTTTTTGAGGTATATTGGAGATATTAATTTTAAGATAAGTTATAAAAGTATCTATTAAAAAATTTAGATTGGTAAGCTTGAGAAGTTCATCTTTACTTATCAAATAAACTAGAACTTTCATTAACGCTTGAAAAGCGGGGTGTCCAGTTGCATACAAACATACGGTTTCATTTTTTGTAATAAAATATTCCTGATTCTGAATGTATTCATTCGTATAAATTTGAGACCCCGAAATTAAAAATTTATCGCCAAAGTTACAATAATTATAAATTTTTTTAAAAAAGTATTGTCTTATTAGCGTATGTTTGGTTAAAAACAGGCTTATATTTTTATTTTTTAAAACATTAAAAATTTTAAATAAATATAAATTAGAAGGTTGCTCGTTCGCCTGATCGTTACTTTTAAGCTTAAAAAACACAACTTTTTTAAAGAAATTCCGTATTTTTTCTATATATACTGATAAATTACTATTTTGAATTTCCGTATCCGATAGCAAAGAGAAAATATTGAACTCTAATTTCTGACAAAAAAATCGGTCGGCTGGACTTTGAGATAAAATAGTAGTTAATTGTTCAAAAAATTCTTTTAAATTTTCAGTGTCATCTAAGATTAACACAACAGATTCTATATTTTTATTAAGGCTTTCTATGTCACTTTTTAAAAAGAATTGTAGGGTTGGAATACTTTTTTCTATTAAATTAATTATATAATTATGAGTGCTCGTGCTTATGTCGTTCATTGATGTAATCAATTATATAAAGTATTTAAATATTTCTATAAAAAATTAGTGTAAATAAAAAATACTATATATGCATTTTTCGGCAGAACACTTAACGTTAATAATAGTCGCCCTGATCACCGGGCTTATCTCTCCACTAACAGTACAATTAATGCAGTATTTTATGAGAAGGGGGTCGGAACATAAAAAAAGGAACCTAAATCAAAATGAGGCAATAAAAAAAGATGAATTAGTCACTTTGAAACTTAAAACATTAATGGAAAAATACGTGTGTGATCGAATATGGATTGCAGAGTTTCACAATGGAGGCCATACATACTCCGGAAAAAGCTTTCAAAGGTTCTCTACTACCTATGAAGTCGTATCAGATGGAGTTTCGAGCGAAGCTCTTCGCGGCCAAAATATTCCAACATCTATTTTCTCTGGATTTTTTAAACAATTAGAATCTCAAACTCATATTTTCTGTAAAGATATAAAAAGCCGAAACCATAAAAGAAAAGAAGATGATCCAACATATTACGCTATGCATAGCTTTTTTTCGCAAAGAGGCTCTTCTAGTTTTCTTTGTCTGCAAATAAAAGATATACAGGGTAATTTTGTAGGATTTTTATGTCTCGATGGCGTGATTAGGCACTTAGACCTAAGTGAAGAAGAAATTAAATTATTAGTGTTAGCGTCGTCTAATCTAGCTGGATACCTGGAAGGATAATAATAACTATGGAATATTTTCTCACATATTGCATTGGTTGGGTTATAGGAGAAGCAATTCGCTCCTATTTCTTTATCAATAGCTAAAAAGTTTGTAAAAACCTACTATTTTTTGTTTTTCTATTGTTAGAATAGAAATTTTAATATAAAATCTAGTAATTTATAGGTTTCAACCATCGTTGTTATAAGTATTAACAATAAAATTGTCGATAAGGGCCAATTTTGTTTTAAAAATTTGATCATAACTTTAATTATATTAAATATTTTTAAGATTAAATCGAAAAAATTTTGACCAAAATATAAAAATAAATGTAATACCTAGTTAAGCTTATGGACTCTATTAATCAAATGTATAGGAAATTGGGGTTCGGTGGTCTAGTTTTTGGTTTACATACTGACACCGGTTTCGCTAATTATGTAGAACCTGAATATGATACCCAAAATGTTATAGCAGGTATTGCTAACATAAATGACGGATTTGAAATAACAACAAGCGCTATTAATTCATTCATTGCAACTTCAGGGGTAGAACCGATAACTTCTCCAGTCGATGGTCTTGGATATCCGGTACAAGACCCTAGAAATCCAATTGATACTGTGGGCTTTTTTAAAGTAACAAGCTCCCCATCCGGGACCCCAACGCCAGCTGAGTTTACGAGTGTAAGATTATCTGGGGTGTCTAATCCTCAAAATAGTGGATCGTTAGGCTTTTTTATAGCTTCCCCTAAAAATCAAAATTTTGAAGCTACCATTACAATACTAGGAGATTTGTATGAAGTATCTTCTATGAATAATTATGCTTATAGAATAACAGGAGACGAAGGATTATCTATAATTAAGTATAATGGTAATGAAAATAAGAATTTTGATTTTATTTTAATTACAACGGAATTAACACCCCCAAGTGGATATGTAATAGATGATACTATTGAATCATCTTCATCTTCTTCTTCGTCTATAGCGCCAAGCGCATCTTCTTCTTCATCAAGTAATATTTTTCAAATACCAATACTTAACTGAATAAGAAAAATTTAACAAAAATAAAAAACAAATATTAGAAAGAAAAATTTTTATGGCAGCAAAATGTAGAGGAACAATACCCAAATCACAAACAACATGGCCCACCTCAAGCATAGGAGACACTGAAATATGGAGTCAATATGCAAATTCGGTGTTTCCATACGTAGTTATCGTACCGAACGTGTCTAAGAATAAATACGAATGGGCGCAAAGACATAGTACTGGTTGGAGGGGAATAGGGTGGATGAGAAAACCATATGGCAAATATGAATTTTGGCAAGAGGGCAAATGTCGTGGTAATCAACTATGCGGCAAATGGGCGAGTGTTGGTAGTGTTAATACCGAAACCCTAGTATACAGGATAAATAATTCTAATACATGGACGACTACGACTATGAATGGATTTTTCGGTAATACTTCTTCTGTTTATACCGATATATTAGATAAATTCCCTACTGGTAAGTTTGACTTTTACACTGGATTTACAAAAAATTGCGTACAGCCTAGCAAAACATCAAGTTTTAAAACAATTTATAAATTGCCATGGGCGATTTCTTGGACTTTGCCATCTAATAAAACAGTAGGATCATTTAACTTACCAAATTCATTTTTTGGAGCACCGTTTACTGTTAATGGTTATAAAGCTTGTTATCTTACCCCAAGTGGTCAAGGTGGTAACATGGTGTGGAGTTGTGCGCCGACAACAATCTCAATACCGAGTACGAATGGTTTATATGCAGAAGCAGGAACTGGCTGGAATTTATCAAATCTTCCTAGCGCTTTTCCTAAAGTAACGGGTCTTTCTGTTGTATTGACTACAAGTGGACAGGTAATAGTTCAAAAGCCTTCTACGCTCAGACAAGTAAAATGGCACTGTAATATATCTGCTAATATACCACAAACAGGTGGCGATATTTCATCATTTTATCAACCTAAATTAGAAATTATTTTATAATAATATCGTTAATTAATTATAATACAACATATGATAAACTTAAAACCGTTCAGACAGTATAGTGAGCACGATGTAATCAATTTATTTAGTTATATTGGAAATTACCCAACCGAAGCCGGAACTATAGTAAAAATTACCCATAATTACCAAAATGATGGAAATGTTTTAAATATTTCCACGAATTTAACGTCTGCTAATAACGCCCTTTCTCCAATATTCGGAGTTGCCGGATCAGTTACAAAAGTTCTGGCTTTTAACGAAACTCCACGACCAATCGGGATATTATTAAATAATGTGGCTGAATACGACGAAAATGGGGATCCATTAATATACAACCCAAGAAAAGCAGCGGAAACAAATACCGTATTACCAAATCAGGCGGTTCCTATCTTAACTAAAGGCATTGTTTTAATTAATGAAATTGATCTATCAGATCGTGGAACTGGTGGTGGTGCTCCAGAAACAGGCGATACTGCTTATGTAGGGAATGATGGGAAAATAGGCACAGATGGTATTATACCAATTGGTCAATTTTTAAGCGAAATTGATTCAGATGGGTACGCTTTAGTTAAACTAAATTTTTAATATAAATATGTCTTCACCTATAACAAATACAGCCCTAAAATATAACTTAGGAAATGAAATTAACTGTTGCGGAACAGCCGACTCTACTGTTCCGATCCCAACCTATAATACAGCTTCTGGCATTGCTTATTTGTACAATATAGGTAAACAGGTAACCAGTTGTGATTCTTACATAGGGTTTTCTGGAAATCAGATAATCCAAACAACTCTTACGGTCAAACAAAAATATGCTTTAGGGCTAGAGCAGTGTAGCGATGAATATTTAGCATATCTCTCATCTAGTTCTTCTAGTCAAGTGGTATGGTGTGCGAATAATCCAATTCTATGTTGGGCCCAATCATCTTCAAGTGACGCTCAATTTTGTATTGATTTTCCAATTGCCTGCTGGTATAATTCATCCTCTTCAAGTCACGCCGCATGGTGTGCCGCGAACCCCGTTCCCTGCGCAAGTTCTTCTTCAAGTCAAAATACATGGTGCGCCGCCAACCCTATCCCATGTGCAAGTTCTTCAAGCGAAGCTGCTTGGTGTCAACAAAATCCGCTACCATGTGCTTGGCAAGAATTCGTATCTTCTAGCTCTTCAAGTCACGCCGCATGGTGTGCCGCGAACCCCGTTCCCTGCGCAAGCTCTTCCTCAAGTCACGCCGCATGGTGTGCCGCGAACCCCGTTCCCTGCGCAAGTTCTTCAAGNCANGCNGTNATGGTGTGCCGCGAACCCCGTTCCTTGCGCAAGCTCACAATTTCAAGATTGGCTATCCTCCAGTTCTTCAGCATGGTGTGCCGCGAACCCCG
>B570J29585_1000029_pt1 | contig 15336 bp, 11 predicted proteins | sample LakMenEpi06Jul12_FD_29585 | JGI IMG/M metagenome (IMG submission 29585)
GCTGTTGATTTACCAGCAGGCACAGAAATGGTGATGCCAGGTGACAACGTGTCAATCACAGTAACACTCATTGCACCAATCGCGATGGAAGAAGGTTTACGTTTTGCGATTCGTGAAGGTGGCCGCACAGTAGGTGCTGGTGTTGTTGCTAAGGTGATTGAATAGTTTTAAAGATAAATTTTATATTTAGGCCAGTAGCTCAATTGGTAGAGTATCGGTCTCCAAAACCGAGGGTTGGGGGTTCGAGACCCTCCTGGCCTGCCATTAAAAGAAAGAAGTATTAATGACTGATAAGTTAAAAATTGTTTTTTCATTCTTACTTTTTGTAGCGGGAATAGTTGGGTTTTATCTATTAAGTGATCAAGCTTTAGTGCTAAGAATATTAGCAATTCTTGCCGGACTTGGATTTGCAGGGATAGTTTTTTGGAAAACAGCACTTGGTCAAAAAACATTTGGATTTTATTAACGAATCCATTGTTGAAGCTAAAAGAGTTGTTTGGCCAACAAGAAAAGAAACAATACAAATGACAATTACTGTATTTATTCTAGTTGCTGTGATGGCAGTTTTCTTGGCATTGGTAGATATAAGTTTTTCATACATGATTAATTGGTTATTGGGACGGGGTTAGTAATGACGATGCGCTGGTATGCTGTCCAAGCTTTTTCTGGATATGAAAAGTTAGTTCAAAAAGGACTTTCTGAAAGAATTGAGCGATCAAGTCTCCAGAGTTTTTTTGGTGATATTTTAGTGCCTGTAGAAGAGGTTATTGAAATGAAGGCTGGCCAAAAAACATTAAGCGAAAGAAAACTATATCCAGGCTACGTTCTTGTGCAAATGGAAATGAATGACGAGAGCTGGCATTTAGTTAAAAGTACACCAAAGGTCACTGCTTTCATTGGTGGGAGCGCACTAAAACCAACACCGATTAAAGATAAAGAAGTAGAGATTATTTTACAGCGTATGGATGAGAGCAAAACCAATCCAACGCAAAAACTTACCTTTGAAAAAGGTGAATCAATTCGAGTTATTGATGGACCATTCAAAGAGTTCTCAGGAACGATTGAAGATATCAATTACGAAAAAAGCAAACTTAAAGTATCTGTGGTTATTTTTGGTAGAGCAACACCAGTTGAGCTTGAGTTTGGCCAAGTAGAAAAAGAAGTTTAGTAGTAAAGCAGTAAAAATTAACTAGGGAGCTTTTTTAAATAAAGCGTTTGCACCTAATTTAGGAGAATGAAATGGCAAAGAAAATCGTTGGCTATATAAAGCTACAAATCCCAGCCGGCAAAGCAAATCCAAGTCCACCTGTAGGACCTGCGCTAGGCCAAAGAGGCTTAAATATTATGGAGTTTTGTAAGGCATTTAATGCCGCTACACAAACTGTTGAACCCGGACTACCTATTCCTGTTGTGATTACCGCTTTCGCAGACAAGAGTTTTACTTTTGTTATGAAAACGCCACCTGCATCAATTCTAATTAAAAAAGCAGCGAAATTAGAAAAGGGTTCGCCAAGACCGCATACGGATAAAGTTGGAAAAATTACTAGAGCGCAAGCTGAAGAAATTGCCAAAACAAAAATGGCAGATCTTACAGCTTCTGATATGGATGCTGCAGTGCGAACAATCGCAGGCAGTGCGCGAAGCATGGGTATAGAAGTGGAGGGTGTATAAAATGCCATTAAATAAAAGAATTACAACATTAAGATCTAAAGTTGACCGTGATAAATCTTATCCCGCACAAGAAGGTCTTCAGCTTGTTAAAGAAACAGCAACAGCAAAATTTGATGAATCAGTGGATGCAGTGATTAATTTAGGTATTGACGCTAAAAAATCTGATCAACTTATTCGCGGTGCATTAGTGCTTCCAAATGGCACAGGCAAAACAACACGTGTTGCAGTGTTTGCCCAAGGTGCTGCAGCTGAAGCTGCAAAAGCAGCAGGGGCTGACATTGTAGGATTTGATGATCTCGCTGAAAAAATTAAAGGCGGCATGATGGATTTTGACGTTGTTATTGCAACGCCAGACGCGATGAAAGTTGTTGGTGCATTAGGTCAAGTATTAGGACCAAGAGGGTTGATGCCAAATCCAAAAGTAGGAACGGTAACACCAGATACAGCTGCAGCAGTTAAGAATGCAAAAGGTGGACAAGTTCAATATAGAACTGATAAAGGCGGTATTGTCCATTGCACTATTGGTCGTGCATCATTTTCTGTGGACCAATTAAAAGGTAATTTGGCAGCGTTAATTGATGCAATTAACAAAGCTAAGCCACCCACAACTAAAGGTATTTTTGTAAAAAAATTATCGGTTTCTAGCACGATGGGTGCTGGTGTAAGAATCGATTCGACAAGTTTAGTGTAAGGAATTAAAAAAAAGCGAAAGCTTTTTTAAAAAGAACTTTGGGTTCATTGATACGAAAGTATCGGTGAAGCTTTCAAAGACCGTAGGTGCTAACAAGTCTAATTCTAGTGATCGTTTGCTAGAGCCTACGCAGATGGCGGTACCCCTAAGGGATAGCATCCTGATAAAGGTCGCCGTAATGTTGGTATTAAGTTTACTTAATGCTTAATTTAACGGAAGGAGAAGACCTTGAGTCTTAATCTTGAACAAAAAAAGGCAGTGGTTGCTGAAGTTAATAAGCAAATCGCAGGCGCTCAAGCAGTTGTTTTAGCAGAAAACCGAGGTATTGNTGTTTCTGAGATGACAGCGCTAAGAGTTCAAGCCAGAAAATCAGGAGTTTATCTTCGCGTCTTAAAGAACACTTTAGTTCGAAGAGCCGTAGATGGAACTGCATTCTCTGACTTAGCTAATGAAATGGTAGGTCCAATAGTGTATGGCATCTCAACTGATCCAGTTGCAGTTGCTAAAGTGCTAAATGATTTTGCCAAGTCAAACGATAAGTTTGTTATTAAATCAGGAGCAATGCCGAATAAGGTAATGAGCGCTTCAAATATTGAGGCATTAGCATCATTACCAAGTCGTGAAGAATTACTCGCAAAATTATTGGGAACAATGCAAGCACCAATTGCAAAGTTTGTTCGTACGCTTAATGAGGTACCAACAAAATTTGTACGTGGCTTAGCGGCAGTTCGCGATCAAAAACCTGCGTAACTATAACGATTAATTTAAATTTTTTTATTAGGAGTATTAAATGGCTATCTCTAAAGCTGAAATTTTAGATGCAGTAAGTGCAATGACAGTTCTTGACTTGTCAGAGCTTATTAAAGATATGGAAGAAAAATTTGGCGTTTCAGCTGCTGCTGCTGCTGTTGCAGCTGCACCTGCTGCCGCTGCTGCTGGCGGTGCTGCTGCTGCAGAACAAACTGAGTTTACTGTGATGTTAACTGCTTCAGGTGAGCAAAAAGTAAACGTTATTAAAGCTGTTCGTGAAATCACAGGTCTTGGCTTAAAAGAAGCTAAAGACTTAGTAGATGGCGCACCTAAGCCAATTAAAGAAGGTGTTGCAAAAGCTGCAGCTGAAGAAGCACTAGCTAAATTAAAAGAAGCTGGCGCTACAGCAGAGCTTAAGTAATGCCAATTAGCATGGCTGACAGCTTCCTGTCAGCCATTGCTTTTTGTTTTAAATAATTTTTAGATTAAAACTTATAAAAATTCATAAAACAATATTCTTCAATCTGAAAAGTTTATTGTTTTATGAAAATTACACCAGGAGACGCAATGAGCTATTCCTTTACTGAAAAAAAACGTATTAGAAAAAGTTTTGCTAAAAGAGAGCGTGTGCAAGATATACCATACTTGCTCACAATGCAGCTTGAGTCTTATGCAGCTTTTTTACAAAAGAATACGCATGCCGAACAGAGACTTAGCGAAGGCCTCCAGTCAACATTTAATTCAGTATTTCCTATCACAAGTCATTCCGGTAATGCCCGACTTGATTTTGTAACTTACAATTTAGGCGAGGAAGCGTTTGATGTTAAAGAATGTCAACAACGCGGCTTAACATATGGTGTTCCATTAAGAGTCAAAGTTCGTTTAACTCTTATGGATAAAGAAGCATCAAAACCAACAGTTAAAGAAATTAAAGAGCAAGAAGTGTACATGGGTGAAATTCCACTTATGACAGATAATGGCTCGTTCGTTATTAATGGTACTGAGAGAGTTATCGTATCTCAGCTTCATAGAAGTCCTGGCGTATTTTTTGAGCATGACCGAGGCAAAACGCACAGCTCTGGAAAGTTATTATTTTCAGCAAGAATTATTCCTTATCGTGGCTCTTGGTTAGATTTCGAATTTGATCCTAAGGATTATTTGTATTTCCGTGTGGATCGTCGCAGAAAAATGCCAGTCACAATTTTGTTAAAAGCGTTAGGTTATTCACCAGAACAAATTCTAGAAACATACTACGATTTTGATTCATTCCATGTGACTGCTAAATCAATTGATTTTGAATTAGTTCCTGATCGTCTAAGAGGTGAGATTGCTAAGTTTGATATCGCTGACAAAAGAGGAAATGTGATTGTACAAAAAGACAAGCGCATTACTGTTAAACATATTCGCGAAATGGAAAAAGCAGGCGTAAACAAAATTACGGTAGATAAAGATTTCATTTTGGGCCGCAAACTTTCAAAAGCAATTGTAGATAAAAATACAGGCGAAGTTATTGCTAGCGCAAATGATGAAATCACAGAGTCAGTATTGGATAAATTTATTGAAGTGGGTGTAGGACAAATTCATACACTCTATTCAAATGATTTAGATCATGGCGATTACATTTCTCAAACACTTACTTCAGATGAAGTTCCTGATCAATACAGTGCAAAAGTAGCTATTTATCGAATGATGAGACCTGGCGAGCCACCAACTGAAGATGCAGTTGAGGCTTTATTTAAAGGATTATTTTTCAATGAAGACCGATATGATTTATCTAATGTAGGTCGCATGAAATTTAATCGAAGAGCACATCCAAAAGCATATGAACAACATGCAAATTGGTTGCAAAGATTTTACAAACGCGTAGGCCCTCAAGGCGAAACTGGTGCAAATATTTTATCGAATGATGATATCTTAGCTGTGATTGGTGTTCTGATTGAATTACGAAATGGTCGAGGTGAAATAGATGATATTGACCATCTTGGTAATCGAAGAATTCGTTCTGTTGGTGAGCTTGTTGAAAATCAATTTAGAACTGGTCTTGTTCGAGTCGAGCGCGCAGTTAAAGAAAGATTAAGCCAAGCTGAGGCAGACAATTTAATGCCACATGACTTAATCAATTCAAAACCTATCTCAAGTGCGATTAGAGAATTCTTTGGNTCCTCACAACTATCTCAATTTATGGATCAAACCAATCCATTATCTGAGATTACGCACAAGCGAAGAGTTTCAGCCCTTGGCCCTGGAGGCTTAACAAGAGAGCGTGCTGGCTTCGAGGTACGTGACGTTCATTCGACGCATTATGGCCGCGTATGTCCAATTGAAACTCCAGAAGGACCAAACATTGGCCTCATTAATTCACTTGCACTTTATGCAAGAACGAATCAATACGGCTTCTTAGAAACACCTTATAGACGAGTTGAAAATGGTAAAGTCACTGCAAAGATAGATTATCTTTCTGCGATTGAAGAAAGTGAATTTGTTATAGCCCAGGCAAATACTGAGCTTGATAATAAAGGACACTTTCAAGACGATTTAATTTCATGTCGTCATCGTAACGAATTTACGATGTCTTCAGTAGATCCTATTCAATATATGGACGTAGCACCTGGCCAAATCGTTTCTGTGGCAGCCGCATTAATTCCATTTCTAGAACACGACGATGCAAATCGTGCGCTTATGGGTGCAAACATGCAGCGTCAAGCTGTGCCATGCTTGAGAGCAGAGAAAGCAGTTGTAGGGACAGGCATTGAAAGAACAGTAGCAACTGATTCTGGCACAACAGTTCAAGCTAAGCGCGGGGGTGTTGTTGATTATGTCGATTCAAGACGTGTTGTGATTCGCGTGAACGACGATGAGGCTGCTGACGGAGAAGTTGGCGTTGATATTTATAATCTAACTAAATACACAAGATCTAATCAAAATACCAATATCAATCAAAGACCGCTTGTAAGAATTGGCAATAAAATTGCAAGAGGTGATGTGATTGCTGACGGCGCATCAACAGATGTGGGCGAATTAGCACTTGGTCAAAATATGCTTGTTGGATTTATGCCTTGGAATGGTTACAACTTCGAGGATTCGATTTTAATTTCAGAGCGTGTAGTAGCTGAAGATCGATATACATCAATTCATATCGAAGAATTATCTGTTGTATCTAGAGATACAAAATTAGGCCCGGAAGAAATTACACGTGACATTTCAAATCTTTCAGAAAGAATGCTTGGAAGACTGGATGAGTCAGGCATTATTTATATTGGCGCTGAAGTTGAATCAGGCGATGTGCTTGTAGGTAAAGTTACACCAAAAGGCGAGACACAACTTACACCTGAAGAAAAACTCTTAAGAGCAATTTTTGGTGAAAAGGCTTCTGATGTAAAAGATACAAGTTTAAGAGTGCCGTCAGGCATGTCTGGAACAATTATTGATGTTCAAGTATTTACTAGAGAGGGCATTGATAGAGATTCAAGAGCTGAACAAATTATTGATGACCAATTAAAACACTTCAAACAAGATCTAGCTGATCAATTAAGAATCGTTGAAGATGATACTTTTGGAAGAATCGAAAGATTACTTACAAACAAAGTCGCAACTGGCGGCCCAAAAGGGTTGAAAAAAGGCGAAAAAATCTCTAAAGATTTTCTAGCTTCAATTAATAGGTACGATTGGTTTGATATTCGCCTAGGTAATGATGATGCTTCAAAACAATTAGAAAGTTTGAAAGATAATTTAGCAACTGCTAAAGAACAATTCGACAAACGTTTTGAAGAGAAAAAACGAAAATTAACACAAGGCGATGAGCTCCCTCCGGGCGTTCAAAAAATGGTTAAGGTTTACTTGGCCGTGAAACGCAGAATTCAGCCGGGCGATAAAATGGCTGGACGTCACGGTAACAAAGGTGTTGTTTCAAAAATTGCTCCTGTAGAAGATATGCCACACATGGCTGATGGCACACCTTTGGATATTGTATTAAATCCATTGGGCGTTCCTTCTCGAATGAATATTGGCCAAATTTTAGAAACTCATCTTGGATGGGCAGCTAAAGGCCTAGGTCTTCGTATCGGAGAAATGCTAAAAGAAGAAGTAAAAATTACTGAAGTTCGTAAATTTTTAGATCAAATTTACAACGATGCTTCAGGTAAAAAAGAAGACATTAAGTCATTAAACGATGATGAAGTTGTAGAGCTTGCTGAGCATTTGAAAAATGGCGTTCCATTTGCCACATCAGTGTTCGATGGCGCATCTGAGTCGGACATTCAATATATGTTAGATCTTGCTTACCCAGATAACGATCCAAAAACAAAACTGTTGCAATTCTCAGCAAACAAAACGCAAGTTAAATTGTTTGATGGCCGCACAGGTGAGGCGTTTGAAAGACCGGTCACAGTAGGTTACATGCACGTACTTAAATTACATCATTTGGTTGATGACAAAATGCATGCACGTTCAACAGGACCTTATTCTCTAGTAACGCAACAGCCACTTGGCGGTAAAGCGCAATTTGGCGGACAACGTTTTGGTGAGATGGAAGTTTGGGCGCTAGAAGCATACGGCGCTGCTTATACCTTACAAGAAATGTTGACTGTTAAATCAGACGATGTTGCTGGTAGAACTAAAGTATACGAAAACATAGTGAAGGGTGAGCATAAGATTGATGCAGGCATGCCTGAATCATTCAACGTGTTGGTTAAAGAAATTCGTTCACTAGCTATTGATATTGACCTCGATAGAAACTAAGGAGATCACAGATGAAAGCTTTATTAGACCTATTTAAACAGGTTACACAAGAAGAAGAGTTTGATGCAATTAAGATTGCATTAGCATCTCCAGAAAAAATTCGTTCATGGTCTTATGGTGAAGTTAAAAAGCCAGAAACGATCAATTACAGAACATTTAAACCTGAAAGAGATGGTTTATTTTGCGCAAAAATATTTGGACCTATTAAAGATTACGAATGTCTTTGNGGTAAATATAAACGACTTAAACACCGNGGTGTCATTTGTGAAAAATGTGGTGTTGAAGTTACCTTATCAAAAGTGCGTCGTGAGCGCATGGGTCATATTGATTTAGCAAGTCCAGTTGCACATATTTGGTTCTTAAAGAGCTTGCCAAGTCGTTTAGGTATGGTGCTTGATATTGCTTTGAGAGATATTGAACGCGTTCTTTATTTTGAAGCATTTATTGTTGTTGACCCTGGCATGACTCCTTTAACAAGAGGACAACTTCTTACTGAAGATGACTATCTTGCAAAAATAGAAGAGTTTGGCGATGAATTTACCGCAGTGATGGGCGCTGAAGCAATTAAAGAATTGCTTAAGTCACTCGATATTAATAGTGAAATTGAAAAATTAAGAACTGAATTAGCTGAGACAGGCTCAGAAGCAAAAATTAAAAAAATTGCTAAGCGTTTAAAAGTGCTTGAAGCATTCCAGAAGTCAGGCATTAAACCTGAATGGATGATTCTAGAAATTCTTCCTGTGCTCCCTCCTGAGTTAAGACCTTTAGTGCCTCTTGATGGCGGAAGATTTGCTACATCAGACTTGAATGATTTGTATCGCCGAGTGATTAACAGAAATAATCGTTTAAGAAGATTATTAGATCTTAAGGCGCCAGAAATTATTGTTAGAAATGAAAAGCGTATGTTACAAGAAGCAGTTGATTCACTTCTTGATAATGGAAGACGTGGCAAGGTTATGACAGGTGCTAACAAGAGACCATTAAAATCTCTTGCCGATATGATTAAAGGTAAGGGTGGCCGATTTAGACAAAATCTTTTAGGTAAGCGTGTTGATTATTCAGGACGTTCAGTGATTGTTGTTGGACCACAATTAAAACTTCACCAATGTGGTTTGCCGAAGAAAATGGCACTTGAGTTATTTAAACCATTTATTTTTCATAAATTAGAAGTGCTTGGCCTTTCTACAACTATTAAAGCTGCAAAGAAAAAAGTAGAAGAAGAAGGACCGGAAGTGTGGGACATTTTAGAGGACGTAATTAGAGAGCATCCTGTTCTATTAAACAGAGCCCCAACATTACATCGTTTAGGTATTCAAGCATTTGAGCCTATATTAATTGAAGGCAAAGCAATTCAATTGCATCCCTTAGTCTGTGCTGCATTTAACGCCGACTTCGACGGTGACCAAATGGCAGTGCATGTGCCTTTATCTCTTGAGGCTCAAATGGAAGCAAGAACTTTAATGCTTGCATCTAATAACGTTTTATCTCCAGCCAATGGCGAACCAATTATTGTTCCATCACAAGATATCGTGCTTGGTCTTTATTACATGACGAGAGACAAAATCGCTGCACGCGGTGAAGGTATGAAATTTAGTGATGTAGCAGAAGTTCATCGTGCTTTTGATAGTGGACTGGTTGATCTTCATGCGCGCGTGACAGTTCGCATTAAAGAAACTGAATTAGGTCTAGACGGCACAACAACTGACAAAATAAGTCGACATGAGACTACGGTTGGAAGAGCAATACTTTCTGAAATTCTTCCAGCAGGACTTTCTTTTGATTTAATTAATAAAGCATTAAAGAAAAAAGAAATTTCAAAATTAATTAATGCAGGTTTTAGACGTGTCGGCATCAGAGAGACAGTAATTCTCGCAGACAAACTAATGTACATGGGTTATACCTATGCCACAAAAGCAGGTATCTCAATCAGCATTCATGACATGCTTGTTCCTCCAGAAAAAGAGCAGCTCATTGAAGCTGCTGAAGCTGAAGTTAAGGAAATTGAAAATCAATACATCTCAGGCTTGGTTACCCAAGGTGAAAGATATAACAAAGTAGTTGATATATGGGGCCGTGCAGGTGACAAAGTTGCTGACGCAATGATGAAGCGTCTTAAGGAAGAGCCTGTTAAAAATGATGCTGGTGAAANTGTAAAAGGCAAAGATGGTAAAGATCTTTATCAAGAATCATTCAATGCAATTTATATGATGGCTGATTCGGGCGCTCGAGGATCTGCAGCTCAAGTAAGACAGCTTGCAGGTATGCGAGGTTTGATGGCAAGGCCTGATGGCTCAATTATTGAGACACCAATTACTGCTAATTTCCGAGATGGCTTAAATGTTCTTCAATATTTTATTTCGACGCACGGTGCACGAAAAGGTCTTGCAGATACAGCATTGAAAACAGCTAACTCAGGTTATTTAACTAGACGTTTAGTTGATGTAACTCAAGATCTTGTTGTAACACAACACGATTGCGGTACAGAAGACGGTTTAGTTACGAAAGCGCTTATCAAAGGTGGTGAAGTTGTTGAGCCATTAAGTGATCGTATTTTGGGTCGTGTAAATGCCCTCGATATTTACCATCCAGAAACGCAAGAAGTGATTTATTCAAAAGGTACGCTCCTTGAAGAAGACCATGTTGAGAAAATTGATGCACTTGGTATTGATGAAGTGAAAGTGAGAACTGCACTTACATGCGAAACAAGACATGGCATTTGTTCTCAATGTTATGGTCGTGATTTAGGTCGTGGTAAATTGATTAGTCAAGGTGAGTCTATCGGTGTGATTGCAGCGCAATCTATCGGTGAACCTGGCACACAATTAACAATGAGAACCTTCCATATTGGTGGCGCAGTTTCTAGAGCAGCATCAGTAAGTCAAGTTGAAAGTAAATCAAATGGCGTAATTCAATTTACATCCACAATGCGTTACGTTACTAATGCTCGAAATGAGCAGGTTGTTATTTCACGTAATGGTGAGTTGATTATTCAAGATGAAAGTGGTCGCGAAAGAGAACGTCATAAAGTTCCTTATGGTGCAAACCTAGTTGTACAAGATGGCAAACCTATTAAAGCAGGTGGCGTTCTTGCAACATGGGATCCTCATACACGTCCAATTATTTCTGAGTATGCTGGCCAGGTTAAATTTGAAAACGTTGAAGAAGGTATTACAGTTGCAAAACAAATTGATGATGTCACAGGCTTATCATCATTAGTTGTGATTGATCCTAAGCAACGTGCAGGTCAGTCAAAAGGCTTAAGACCTCAAATCAAAATCTTAGACACATCTGGCAATGAAGTTAAATTAGCGGGTAGCGATATATCTGTTAACGTAACTTTCCAGCTCGGTTACATCATTACTGTAAAAGATTCTCAAGAAGTAAAAGTGGGCGATGTGATTGCTCGTATTCCACAAGAATCTTCTAAGACGCGAGATATCACCGGTGGTCTTCCAAGAGTTGCTGAATTATTTGAAGCAAGATCTCCAAAAGACGCAGGTATGTTAGCTGAAAGTACAGGTACAGTTTCATTTGGTAAAGACACCAAAGGTAAACAAAGACTTGTGATTACAGATCTTGAAGGTGTTTCAAAAGAGTTTTTAATTCCTAAAGACAAGCATGTGACAGCGCATGATGGTCAAGTTGTGACTAAAGGTGAAACTATTGTGGACGGACCAGCGGATCCGCAAGATATTCTTCGCCTTCAAGGCAGGGAAGCTTTAGCAAGATATATTATCGATGAAGTTCAAGATGTTTATAGATTGCAAGGTGTAAAAATTAATGACAAACACATTGAAGTTATTGTTAGACAAATGTTAAGACGTGTTCGTGTCACTGATGCAGGAGACACTTCATTTATTCAAGGTGAACAAGTCGAAAGAGCTGAATTGTTAACTGAAAATGAATCGATAATGTCACAAGACAAAAAACCTGCTGAGTATGAATATGTGCTTTTAGGTATTACTAAAGCATCGTTATCTACAGACTCATTTATTTCAGCGGCTTCGTTCCAAGAAACAACTCGCGTTCTCACTGAAGCAGCAATTTTAGGCAAGCGTGATGAATTAAGAGGACTTAAAGAGAATGTAATCGTTGGTCGTTTAATCCCTGCAGGTACAGGTTTGGCTTATCATGAATCAAGAAAAGCTGCAGCTGCTGGGGAAAGTATGGACCCTGTTGAGGNACCTCTNGATCANATCGATACTCCAATGGAAGTGGCACAGGAAACTAGCCCTGAAATTGAAGCGCCGACTGAATGATAGGTTGACATTATGCAGGAACCAAAATACAATTTGCGGCTTTTTGGGATCTTCGCGTTTAGCGGGGACTCTAATAAAGTCATCATCAATAGTAATTTAGAAATTTAAGGATTTAGGCGATGCCAACAATTAATCAGTTAATTCGTAAACCACGAAAAAAAGTTGAAAGTAAGAGCAAGGTTCCAGCTCTTGAAGCTTCACCTCAAAAAAGAGGTGTGTGTACGCGTGTTTACACAACAACTCCAAAAAAACCAAACTCTGCTTTGCGTAAAGTGGCTAAAGTTCGTTTGACGAATGGTTACGAAGTGATTAGTTATATCGGNGGAGAAGGCCATAATTTACAAGAACACTCTGTTGTTTTATTAAGAGGCGGCCGTGTAAAAGACTTACCAGGCGTTCGTTACCATATGGTTCGAGGAAGTCTGGATACAGCCGGTGTTAAAGATCGTAAACAGTCTCGATCTAAATACGGCGCTAAGCGACCTAAAGAATAAGTTTTTTAGAATACTAAATTAAGGTAAACATATTATGCCAAGACGTAGAGAAGTTCCCAAAAGAATCATCCTTCAAGATCCAAAATTCGGAAGCCAAGAGGTTTCTAAATTTGTGAATGTATTAATGACGAGCGGAAAAAAATCCGTTGCCGAAAGATTAATTTATGGCGCATTCGATCAAATTAAAACGAAAAGCGGAAAAGACCCTATTGAAGTATTCTCTCTCGCATTAACAAATTTAAGACCAGTTGTTGAAGTAAAAAGTCGACGTGTAGGTGGTGCTAACTATCAAGTACCTGTCGAAGTAAGACCTTCAAGACGTGTGGCTTTAGCTATGAGATGGCTAAGAGATGCAGCACGTAAAAGAGGTGAAAAATCAATGGATTTACGTTTAGCAGCAGAAATTGTAGAAGCTTCTGAAAATAAAGGCGCCGCAATGAAAAAACGTGAAGAAGTTCACAGAATGGCAGAAGCTAATAAAGCGTTCTCACATTTCCGTTTCTAAACTTAATTAATTAAAAGGTAATTCTAAAGTGGCTCGCATAACCCCCATTAATCGATACAGAAATATAGGAATTAGTGCTCATATTGATGCAGGTAAAACTACAACAACTGAGCGTATTCTTTTTTACACTGGGGTGAACCATAAGATTGGTGAAGTCCACGATGGTGCCGCAACCATGGACTGGATGGAGCAAGAGCAAGAGCGAGGCATCACGATTACTTCAGCAGCAACAACTTGCTTCTGGAAGGGTATGGCAGGTCAATTTGACCAGCATCGAATTAATATTATTGATACCCCAGGACACGTAGACTTCACTATTGAAGTGGAGCGATCAATGCGAGTTCTTGATGGTGCTTGTATGGTCTATTGTGCAGTAGGTGGTGTTCAGCCTCAATCAGAAACTGTATGGCGTCAAGCAAACAAATATAAAGTTCCACGTTTAGCTTTTGTAAATAAAATGGACAGAGCCGGCGCAAACTTTTTTAAAGTTTACGATCAAATGCGCTTACGTTTAAAAGCAAATCCAATTGCACTTCAGGTCCCTATTGGCGCTGAAGAAAAATTTGAAGGCGTGATTGATCTTATTAAAATGAAAGCTGTTTATTGGGATGAATCATCTCAAGGTATGAAATTTGATTATCGCGATATTCCTGCAGATTTAGTTGATACATGTAAAGAATGGCGCGAAAAAATGCTCGAAGCCGCCGCAGAAGCCAATGAAGAATTAATGAATAAATATTTGGAAACTGGTGATTTAAGCGAAGAAGATATTAAAAAAGGATTGCGCATTAGAACGATTAATTTTGAAATCGTGCCTATGTTATGTGGATCAGCCTTTAAAAATAAGGGTGTGCAAGCTATGTTGGACGCAGTTATTGAGTACCTGCCTGCACCTACGGATGTACCTCCAGTACCTTGTGAAGATGCTAAAGGTCAACCTACAACTCGTAAAGCTTCTGATGAAGAGCCTTTTGCAGCGTTAGCATTTAAAATTATGACTGACCCTTTTGTGGGCCAATTAATTTTCTTCCGTGTTTATTCTGGCGTGATTAATTCAGGCGATACCATTTATAACCCAATTAAAGGCCGTAAAGAACGTATTGGCCGTATTCTTCAAATGCACGCAAATCAGCGTGAAGAATTGAAAGAAGTTCGTGCTGGCGACATTGCGGCAGCCGTCGGACTTAAAGAAGCAACAACAGGCGACACTTTATGTGATATTAATAATGAAGTTGTTCTTGAAAGAATGATTTTCCCTGAGCCTGTTATTCACGTTGCAGTTGAACCTAAAACAAAAGCCGATCAAGAGAAAATGGGTATAGCTTTAAATAGACTTGCTCAAGAAGACCCTTCATTTAGAGTGAAGACAGATGAAGAAACAAATCAAACAATTATTTCCGGCATGGGCGAGCTTCATTTAGAAATTCTTGTAGATCGAATGAGAAGAGAATTTGGTGTTGAAGCTAATGTAGGCGCACCGCAAGTGGCTTACAGAGAAGCCATCAAGAAATCAGTTGAAATTGAAGGTAAATTTGTTAAACAATCTGGTGGTAAGGGTCAGTATGGTCATGTATGGCTGAAAATGGAGCCAAATGAACCGGGTAAAGGTTTTGAATTTATTGATGCAATTAAAGGTGGAACAGTGCCCCGTGAGTTCATACCTGCGGTTGAAAAAGGATTACGCGAAACACTTCCTGCAGGTGTAGTTGCTGGTTATCCAGTTGTAGATGTCAAAGTTACTTTATTTGATGGTTCATACCATGATGTTGACTCAAATGAAAATGCATTTAAAATGGCAGCTTCGATGGCATTTAAAGACGGAATGCGCAAAGCGGACCCTATCCTTCTTGAGCCTATGATGGCAGTTGAGGTAGAAACACCTGAGGATTATTTTGGTGATTTGATGGGCGACCTTTCATCTAGACGTGGCATGATTCAAGGTATGGAAGATAATGCATCTGGCAAAGTTGTTCGCGCCGAAGTTCCATTAGCAGAGATGTTTGGATATTCAACAACCATGCGTTCCCTATCTCAAGGTAGAGCAACATATTCGATGGAATTTAAGCATTACACAGAAGCACCAAGAAACGTAGCAGAAGCAGTTGTTAATAAAAAATAAGTTAAAAATTTAAGGATATAACATTATGGCAAAAGGCAAATTTGAACGTACCAAACCCCATGTGAACGTTGGCACAATTGGTCACGTTGACCATGGTAAGACAACACTTA
>B570J29585_1000038_pt1 | contig 13612 bp, 8 predicted proteins | sample LakMenEpi06Jul12_FD_29585 | JGI IMG/M metagenome (IMG submission 29585)
CGCCAAAAAATATTTTATAGATATTCCAATTATCATGTAACCTTTCTTCAATTCTTCACCACTTAACTTATAGAAGGATCATTTCAACTCCTAGATAGGAGAAGGTAATGAAGATTGGTTTTTGGTTTGGCGTAATATTGGCCTTCACCATCACAATAGGTGTGCTGGGAAAAGTTCATGCCCAGCAAAGGCCTGGTGGTATACCGAGTTTTACAAGAATTGTGAACACTTTCGATTCCAACAAAGATGGAGCCATTGAGAAATCTGAACTCCCACCGCTTGCCTGGGCTAAAATTGCCAAGGCCGATACCAATGGCGATGGACTGATCACTGAAAAAGAGTTTGAAGCTTTCCGCAAACAAAGTGCAAAGTAAATCCATTCTTGGTGTTGACTCAATAGCTAAGCCGCAGAATAATNTNNATGGTTGCGAAAGNACAGGAAATTGTTAATCTCCCTTTTCAGTCCTATTTGAAACCAAAGATTTTTGCGCGATAATTGTTATTGGAAACGCCTGGCTTCGCTAAGGAAGATGCAAGTGATATTGCTGCTACTTTATCTGGTGACGGCGAGGCGTATCGGCGGTTGGTGCTTAGGTATCAGGGAATAATTTCCCAGCAGATGTCCCGGTTCAGTCGTGATGCTTCTGTTCGGGAAGAGCTTGTGCATGATATATTTGTTGAAGCGTATATGAGTTTGAGAAGTTATAGGGGCACGGCCCCTTGGTTAAATTGGTTGCGTAAGGTGGCGGTTCGGGTGGGATACCGGTATTGGCGCAGTCGCAAATCCTTGGTCAATGAGATCACTTTGCCTGAAAATGCTTGGGAACATCTTCGTGGGACGATTCCAAACCCGGTGGAAAGTATTGCAGCGCCTGAGATGGTTTATACCTTGCTGGCGCTACTTACGCCACCTGATCGTTTGGTTCTGACATTGCTTTATGTGGATGGTTGTACCATGGCGGAGGCTGCAGATTTAGCGGGATGGACTCTTATAGGTGCAAAGGTGCGGGCTTATCGGGCGCGAAACCGCCTAAAAAAACTGATTGCAAAAGGTGCCTCATGAAAAATAATGAATTGGATATGTTTGAAAAGCTTGCGATTGAAGCCCGCAGTGAATCAATCTTGCCCGTATCCGTTGCCGACCGGGTGCTTGACACTCTTCATGCTAGGCAAAACTACCGCATCCCAACGCAGAAAGTTGATTTGTTTTTTGGTGTTGGTTCATTCGTAGCTGCCTGTGCTGCCTTGGCTACATTCTATCTGGGTGCTGGTGAAGATACGCTTTTTGCATTTGTTCAACTGTTTGTCACGGTGTTGCCATGAGTACAAACCCCGCTGTTGATATGATTACTCCGCCTAGCGGGCAACGCAGTTGGTCGCGAATTTTTACGCTTTCAATCATTTTTATTAGTGGTGGAATTGTTGGATTTGCTGCTGGTGGTTATTGGATGCGCGATCGAATGAATTTTATGATAAGGCATCCCCAACAAGTGATGGATCGGCTATTTCCCCAGCTTCAATCTGAATTGGGGCTTAACGATGAACAGGCACGAAAAGTGGAAGAGATCATGCGCCAACGGTATGCCTCTATGGAATCTGTCCGGGCGGAATTTGTTCCAAAACAGATGGCGGAATTCGAAGTCTTGAGCAATGAGGTCGCCCAAATTTTGAACCCGGAGCAAAAATCTAAATGGTCCATAATAATTAGTAGGGCTGAAAAACGCCATATGCCTGTCAGCCCTGAGAATATGCCAGCACCGGATATGATTTTTGGTCGGTTAGATGTCAATAAGGATGGTTCCCTCACCGAGGCAGAAGTACCCCCGCTTGCGTGGAAAAAAATACGAATCGCAGACAAAGATAAAGATGGCAAAGTAACCTTGTCGGAATACCAGAATGCTTTTCCAAAAAAACTTCCAAATTGATCACCATGCTTATAGTTAGGCAATCCCTTTTGCTTAATGCCCGGTATCAATTCTTAGGTCAATAATAGCATATTTAGTTCATTTTCTGCACATTGGCTCGCTAAATATTCGGGCCAAACACTCTTCATTAAATATTTTGTGAAAAATACCCAAACCCTGTAACCTTTCGCAAACTTTTAACCACTAAGTAAATACAACCCTTCTGGTTCAACTCCAAAGGGGAATGCATTTATTTATTAATATATGGGTACTTAGTAATGAATATGAAGAAGAAAAAGAACAGTTTTTTCAGGCCTTCCTTGTTTCAATTGGAAGATAGACTTACGCCCTCGGCATATGTTGAACCCATTGTAATTTCAAGCAATCCAAACACTCGTATTTTAGATCTTACCTTCACCGCCCATCAATCCCAGCAACCTCTGGAAACTCTCGTTAATGGTTCCATCACCTCTATTCTTACAAGTGACTTTTTAACCTATGCTTGGCAAATTAACGATGGCAACGGCGTATCATCTGTAAATGGCGTGCCCTCTTCCATTTCCAGTGGTGATACCTATCCCGGGCCCACTCTAAAAGTTCAACGAGGTGATATTCTTCGTATCCGCATGATTAATGATTTGGATAACCTTACCATTGATACGGTTAATCCTGAAGGGGCCTCTCAATTAACACCGCCTTCAGATCCTCCAGTTATGGAAGAACCGATTAATAATCATGTGCACGGCTTGCATATTTCACCAACTGGAAGTTCTGATAATGTTTTGCTTTCAGTCCCTGCTGGTATGGGTTTTGTTTATGAATACCATATTGCAGCCAACCAACCCGATGGCCTTTATTGGATGCATAATCATCGACATTATTTTTCTGATGATCAGATTGCCCGTGGTATGTCGAATATGCTGATCGTTGGTGCATCAGATAGCAATATTTCACAATTGGCCGGCTTGCCAAGTAGAACCATGGCACTTCAATATCAAAACTTAGCGGATCAGGGGCTTGCCACACAATATATCAGTGACTACCGAAGGGCATCAAGTCCAATTACATCACCGGTACCAACACCTAGACCATTGCCACAACTCACCATCAATGCATTAATGAATCCAACCATCGACGTGGCACCGGGCCAAACCGAAGTATGGTCGATTGTCAATATGACCCCGCAGACCAATGCAAGGCTTACTTTAAAAAATGCCTCAACAAACACTGACTTACCTATCATTATCGTAGCCCAGGATGGTATTGCTTATGGTACCCCGGTAACTATCCCTGCTGGAACACCTGTTTATATGCCATCGGGCGCTCGCTATTCCATTCTGGTAACAGCAGGCTCGGCAGGTCAAAATGTTCAATTGTCTTATTCTGCTGCAAGTAATACTGGGGCCCCAACCCAATTAAATTTTGGAGTAAATCCGCCTGATCCTAACTTTACAGGCTTTATCAATTTAACTTCAACTTTGAGTACCGCAGTTCCTTCTTTTCCAACTCCAACTACGCTGACTGCAGAAAGATTTTATCAAGATTTGTCTGTCGTTCCCGCAGCGGATATTGCTGTAAATCGCAGCTTCACTTATTCGCAAAATCCCAGTAATTTCCAATTCTTTATGGATGGCGAGACATTTCCTAATCCGCCCATTTATCAGCAGAGATTGAACACTGTGGAAGAATGGGTGATTACTAATGTTTCTACTTCTATTCACCCTTTGCATATTCATGTAAATCATTTTCAGGTTATGTCTGTTTTTTCGCCTCTCAATCCTGCATTGAATGTCACCACGCCTCAGCAATGGTATCAAGATGATGTAAATGTTCCTGCTGCCTTTACCGATCCCATCACTGGGGTTGTAACTCCTGGAAAGGTAGTAATACGCATCAAACCTCTCGATTTTACCGGAGCCTTTGTTAATCATTGCCATATTCTTCACCATGAAGATATGGGCATGATGGCGCTGGTAAATACCCAGCCCGAAATACCGATATATGTAACGGGTGCTGAATCAGGAGGTGGGCCCAGAGTCTCCGTTTTCAACAGCCTTGATAACAGCACTCTCAACACCTTCTTTGCCTTTGAAGAATCCTTCACAGGCGGTCTTCAAACTGCGGTGGCGGATGTCAACAACGATGGTATCTCCGACCTGATTGTTGGTGCAGGCGTAGGCGGTGGGCCAAGGGTCATCGTGTTTAATGGCGCAACTAATTTTACCACCACCCTTTTAGACTTCTTTGCCTTTGCCTCGGATTTCAGGGGCGGCGTTGATGTCGCTGGGGGGGATTTCAACGCGGATGGCTTTGCTGATATCGTGGTTGGTGCTGGCCCTGGCGGTGGCCCTCAAGTTAATATTTTCGATGGCAGAACCGGCAATGTACTCACCCAGTTCTTTGCCTATGATCCCTCTTTCCGGGGCGGTGTTACCGTTGCAGTAGGCGATATTGATGGCTCTGGATTTAATTCTGTTATCACTGGCGCTGGCGCTGGCGGTGGCTCGCATGTTAAAACCTGGCAGAATTCTCGCTTTTTCATGGCGGACGAAGCCCCCATTCTTCCCGGAAACCAATCGATTTTCATGAATCTCACGGGCCAATTCATGGCTTATGAATCTGCTTATACCGGTGGCGTTAATGTTGCTGTGGGCCTTAATGCGGGTGTTTCCGAAGGTGGATTTTACAGGATACTCACCGGCACCATCACGGGTGCGCCTAGAGTCACGGTTTGGGGTGTTGATGGTCATAATTCCATGGACATGGCCAATTCTGAATTAAGTTTTGAACTATTAACAACATTCTTTGCCTTTGATTCCACCGAAACAAGTGGTGTACGAGTTGCTTCGGTTGCGGTAAGCAATGGATCCGATTTCCTTGCAGCAACTGGTTCTGGAACTTCAACCCGGGTGAAACGCTTTTCTCTCCTGCCCGGAGCTAACGAACCTACCTTGGAAGAAGAATTTAGCCCATTTACTGCTGGGTTTGATGGTGGTGCAAGTTTAGGAGGCACCGGATCGTTCTAATAATATTTTGTGAAAACTTCCCAGCCCCTGTAACCTTTCGCAAAGTTTTAACCACTAATACCTAAACGATAATGTTTTTAATTTTGCGAATGGTACTAAATAGGGGCTTTTTTCATGGGAATGTTACCAAAGTTTAATCTGGCAAGATGGTTTGGCAATCGCTTGGGAACGAACCCAGTCCGCAAGGGAAAAAGGCAAGCCACCTTTTTAAAGCCCCAACTGCTTTGCCTCGAAGAACGGGTCACCCCAGCCACCTACACGGTGACCAATTTCGGAAATTCAGGCACAGGTACTTTGCGCGCCGCCATAGATCTGGCCAATGGCACAACTGCTAATGACACCATTGTTTTTGATATTGGTAGTTCTGCGCGTACGATTAATCTGACATCCACACTTCCTAGCATTGAAGCCCGCGGAACCGCTGGCAAACTAGAAATTGTCAAACAGGGTAGCGCAATTTTGACTCTCAATGGTAACAGCGGTGGTTCCAATCGAGATTTTCGTATTTTCAACATAGCTGCAGGTGGGGACTTTACCCTTTCAGGAGTTACGATTTCTGGTGCACAAACCAGCGGCAGTGGCGCAGCCATTTATAACCGTGGCGGTATAGTTAGTATCAGTGATTGTGTACTGACCAACAATATTGCGGGGGAGTGGGGAGGTGCCATCCGTAATGGCGCAAGCGAAAATGACGGAAGCGAACTTACTTTGCAAAGATGCACCATTTCCAATAATACCGCGGCTGATGGCGGTGGTATTAGCAACCATTTTGGTGCCGATGTCGAACTTTATAATTCCACACTATCTGGGAATACTGCCAGCGACCAGGGCGGGGCCATTTACAGTCGCACTACTCCTGGGTCAGCAAATGCAAGTACTTTTACAGTAGGTAGATCGTCGGTGCTTAAAGACAATAGTGCGGGGTTAGGCGGCGCTATTAGCAACCGCTATGGAACTCTTAATGTCCAAGGTAATTCCCAAATCTATGGTAATAACGCCACCGACTTTGGCGGTGCAATTTACAACCACGGTACCGCTAATATTACCAATGCCACCGTTAGGGATAATGAGGCGGAGGATTCTGGGGGTGGTGTTTATAATAACATCAATGGCGTCCTCGATATTACCGATTCCGTGATTACGGGTAACTCTGTAACCAAAAATAATGGTGTTGGCGGTGGTATCCGCAGTACTGGCAGTACAGGCAGTAATCACTCAGACCCAAAAGTCACCATCACTAATTCCCAAATTTCCGATAACCATGCAGATGGTGGTTCGGGCGATGGCGGCGGCATTTACGCCGATGCCTATACCATACTGACTATCAAAGGTGGTTCTACCATCTCTAACAATACTGCGGGGAGGGATGGCGGCGGCATTTACGCCAATGGCAATACGATAGTGACCATCCAAGGTGGTTCTACCATCTCTAACAATACTGCGGGGAGGGATGGCGGCGGCATCTATAACAATGGTTTAAGGCTTGAGGTCGATTCTTCTACCGTGTCAGACAACGAAGCAGATCGTGACGCCGGCGGCATTTACAGTTGGCATGAATCCAACTTAGCTGTGAATAATTCAACTATCTCAAATAATACTTCCGATGGTAAAGGGGGCGGCATCTTTATTGATGTTGGTGCGGGAAATTATAGAAATTCTGTCGATAACGAAATTTTTTATTCTAATATTTTCGGAAATCAAGCGTATCAGGGCGGTGGGATCTTTAACAACGGCGCACTTTACATTTACGGATCCACCATAGATTCTAATATCGCACATGAGGAAGTAATTTCCGCTTTAGATAGATCAGGGGATGGAGGTGGCATTTATTCTGGTAACCAAGGTCAACTTTTTGTTTATGATAGCACTATCAGAAATAATAAAGCAGACGTAGATGGCGGCGGTATAGCATCCTATAGGGACGGTGGTTCGATTAATATTCCTATTCCTCATAAATACTTTAGAATATTAAACACGCTAACGCTTGGAGTAAATTACTTAATCGATGCATTTACGCCCCCGGAACCCTTTGTCATATACAACTCTACCATTGCTTATAATCAAGCAGGAAAATATGGCGGTGGCATTTATACCATTAGCGCAACAGGAATATTTAATTGCACTATTGCATATAATCAAGCCGAGACTGGCGGCGGTTTGGCAAGGCGCAACTATTCACCTACAGCCTATGAGACTCTAACTCTTGAAAATACCATAAGTGCTTTTAACCAAGGCGACACCGCATACGTTGACGGGGTTACAGTAGATGTTGGAGATTACCATAGTGAGAGTGGTAATCCAACAGATTCCAAAACTTTCGTATCGCGACTTATAGTGTCTGATGATTCGTTCTCTGTTTACAATAGCCAAAATTTATTTAATAACGTTGGTGTTATCCCTCGATATTCTAGAAACTTTTATATTGATTCTGATGCAGATCGTGTTTATTCTGGCGATCCAATACCCAATCTAAATTATTCTGGACAAAGCTTTGGTGATAGTGCTATCAACTTTATTATTGCTGATCCACACCTTGGCCCGCTGCAGGATAACGGTGGCCCCACCTTTACCATGGCCTTGCTTGAACACAGTCCGGCCATTGATAGAGGCAATAGTGTTCTTTCTAATAGCGCCCTTGATTTTGGAGAAGTCATCAATCGTGATCAGCGGGGCTACAATAGAGTTGATGGCATACCAGGGGGGTTTACAGATCGAGATATTGGCGCCTTTGAATATCAACCCCTAGCAACAACAGCAAAGTTGCTCACCAGTACCAGCACTACTTCTGCCGCCAGCAGCCTAAAAGTATACGATCCTGTTACGGATACAACCACCGATGTGGAGGATCCTTTTCCTGGATTCACCGGTAAGATTCATGTTGCATCAGGTGACTATAACGGCGATTTCAACGGTGATGGCATAGGCGACATGGTTGTGGGTGCCGGCCAAGGTGGAGGCCCGGTAGTGGCCATCATTGATTCGCAGACAGGGCGTGTGATAACAAAATTCTTCGCCTTCGATCCTGCATTTAGGGGTGGGGTCGAGTTGGCATGTCTCGACTTTAACCTGGATGGGGTCATGGATATCCTCGTGGGCGCAGGCCCTGGGGGTGGCCCCCATGTCAAAATCTTTAACGGTAAAGATCTTGGTTTATTATTTTCCTTCTATGCCTATGCAAATGATTTTACTGGGGGAGTGAGCCTTTGCGCATTGGATGTTAATGACGATGGCATCCGTGACTTGGTGACGGGCGCTGGAGCAGGCGGCGCGCCTCATGTGAAAGTTTGGGATGGTGCGACGCATACCCTATTAAGCCAGTGGTATGCCTATGATCCCGCTTTCAGGGGCGGGGTGAATGTATCAGGTGGATATCTGGGCAGTGATGGATCGGTCATGGTTGTGACGGGCGCTGGTGCTGGTATGGCGCCTGAAGTTGCAGTGTGGAACGCCTTGACAGGCGAAGAGATTAGCCGATTCNTAGCCTATGATGCGCAGTTCATGGGTGGAGTTCGTGTTCGCGTGCACGATGGCAATGGCGATGGGGTTTCGGAATTGGTCACGGCAGCAGGCCCAGGCGGCGCCCCCCATGTGAAGGGCTTCAACTTCCCTGCGCTGGATTTGGCGTTTGAGTTCTTTGCTGGCAACCCCACGGATACCGACGGCGTTGCTGTCAGCTAACGGAAATAGGTAATACCAAGCCCACCTCATAACACGGGGTGGGCTTTTTTGTTGTTATTTGTATTTCTGGATTCCCTGCATTCGCAGAGAATGACGGGAAAGATGCTCTCAAGCCCGCCCACTGCGCTGGGTGGGTTTGTCTTTTTATTGGTTACTTGTATTTCTGGATACCCCGCTTTCGCGGAGAATGACGGCGAGGGGGGTAAGAGCAGGTATAATCCTGCCTATATCAGCATAATAAAACCGATTTTGAGGGCACCGGGGCCATCATCTGGGCCAATCGGTTGTTGCAAATCGGCCTCAGGAACGGTAATTTAGATATATATGCTAAAACCCCACCGATTGAGGCAAACCAATGATTCCTGCTCTNCTAATTTCCCTNGCTGTGCTGGGTGCTGATTCTGATTTCAAACCCGATCAANGCAAGCTTCCAGCCACGGCACCAAAGGGCGCNANCATNCTTCTNGATGAAAAAGGCAATCACCTATTTTTGAGCATGGCGGGCGACAAGGTAAACTGGCCTGTTGAAGACGGCATGCTTATTTCTACCCCTAAAGGGAACCAGAATCACATCGTCTCCAAGCTTCACTTCCGTGATGCAGATATCCATGTTGAATTCTTGCTGCCTGAAAAGGGCACTGCCAACAGCGGTGTCTACATTCATGGTAACTACGAGGTTCAGATTTTGAACTCGTTTGGCAAGGATAAGGAAAAGATTACCCAAGAAGATGCTGGTGCGGTGTATGGGTTTTCGAAACCCCTTGTGAACGCATGCCGAAAACCAGGTGAGTGGCAGGTCTTTGATATTCGCTACCGGGCACCAAGGCGTAATGATGCAGGGGCGATTACCGAGAACGGCACCGTCACGGTTTGGTTCAATGAAATGAAAGTGCAGGATGGCACAACCTTTGGCGAACCTAGGTCAACATTTCATCCATTCCGATTTGGTACAACGCCTTATTTGGAAAAGATTCGGGATATGCAAAAGAAGACGATGACCGGACCGGTATTTCTTCAGGATCATAACAACCCTGTGAAGTTTCGAAATGTTTGGGTTAAACCCGCAGATGATAAGGCCTTCATTTACGATGTCGAGAAATAAATTGAGAATCAGGGTGAGCGTTTAATAAACAGCTCTTTCGATGAGGAATTTCATTATGTTGAGATATGCGTTAGTNGGAATAACCCTTTGTCTTTCTGTGAATCATTCAATTGCCCAAGAAGCAAATGATGAGGGGTTGAAATTCTTCGAGCAAAAGATTCGCCCAGTGCTTAACCAGCATTGCTATTCGTGCCATTCAAAAGATGCGCAAACCAACAAGAAGCTTAAGGCTGAATTGTTTCTTGATACTGCCAAGGGAATGTTAGCAGGCGGAGAAACTGGCCCAACTCTTATAAAAGGTCAATCAGCGAAGAGCTTGCTTATGAAGGCTCTTAAGTATGATGGTTTAGATATGCCGCCTTCTGGTAAGCTGCCAGAAAATGTGATTGCTGATTTCGCCAAGTGGATTGATATGGGCGCCCCTGATCCCCGTCAGGGAGAGTTGGCNGCAAAGCCTAAGCGTGAGATAAATCTTGCTGAAGGAAAACAGTGGTGGTCATTTCAACCCTTAAAAGAAATTGCACCCCCTGCTGGTGCAACAAGCAATACAATCGATCGCTTCATTCAACAGGCAAGTGCAGGAAAAAAACTTCAATTGAGTCGTCCTGCGACGAAGGAACTGTTATTACGCAGGGCTTATTACGACCTTATTGGATTGCCACCAACGCCTGAGCAGATCGATGCGTTTGCAAAAGATACATCTTCAGGTGCGTTTGAGAAGGTGGTTGATGAACTATTAGCGAGCCCGAGGTATGGTGAAAAATGGGCAAGGCATTGGCTTGATGTCGCCCGTTATGCAGAGAGTGGTGGCTATGAGTTCGATGGATTCCGACCCGCTGCGTATCATTATCGTGATTGGGTGATTCGAGCGCTTAACGAGGATATGCCCTACAATCAATTTGTCAAAATGCAATTAGCTGGTGATAAATTGCACCCAGATGATTTTCATGCTGCTAGTGCGGCTGGGTTTCTCGTGGCAGGGCCATACCCTGGGCAGATCACAGCAAAAACTGTTGAGCGAATTCGTTACGACCAAATCGATGACATGCTTATGACTGTTGGTGGTTCGATGCTTGGCCTTACACTGGGTTGTGTTCGTTGCCATGAACATAAGTATGATCCATTGCTGCACAAAGATTATTATGCACTTGCTGCGAGCTTGGCAAAAACCGTGCATGGTACCCGGGTGCTAGATCCCGATCCNGTTGCNACGAAAACAAAATTGGATAAGCATCAGCAGGATCGCGAACCACTAGCAACCGCATTGCGCAAGTTTGCCAACGATGAGTTACCTAAGCGATTTGAAGCTTGGCAGAAGGCAGAGCTGCCGAAACAACCNGAAGCAACACGCTGGCAAATATTAGAGCCTGTAACTGTGGATGCAGAGCGTTCGTATCTGAAATGGTTGCCCGGTGGTATCGTTGCTCAAGATGGCACGATCAGCCCTGGCGCCATGAAGCAGCGAGGTCGTGGAGCGAAAAAAGCAACTCCTGCAAACGATGAGTATCATCTTACCTTTAATACATATCAAAAGAATCTTAGTTCATTTCGATTCGATTGCTTTACTGATAAAGCGCTGCCACAACGGGGGCCAGGTGTAAATGCGGATGGTGGATTTCAACTTACCGAGTTGAAGATTACTGCGAAGCCACTTGATGCCAAATCAAAAGAGCCTGTACAGGAATTAAAACTTAAGGCTGTCTTTGCTGCATTTGAAGATAAAGATCAACCCTTGGCNAATGCAGTTGATGGCAAACCCGCTACTGCTTGGGTTGTAAAAACAACCGCTAAGAAAGATAACGCTGCCATCTTNGAANTGGACAAACCACTTGCAGGCTTTGCAGGCGGAACTGAGATTCAAATCACCTTGCANTTCCGTGAGTTGGGAATTGGCCGGTTGCGGGTGGCAATGAGTACCGAACCGAACCCGACAACATGGGCGGGCGATTTTGTACCACAGCATGTGTATGAGCTTCGAGGTATTCTTGCTGCGAATAATAACAAGGTGCCTGAGCCGTTGCGTGAGAATTTGGCACGGTGGTTCGCCCCGTTTGATGAAGCCACGAATAAAGTTGTTCAAGCCTTAAGAAGTCACGACATGGCTACGCCGCGTCCACCACTCAAGGAAGTTTACACCACTATCGATGGCGGGCAGGATGTTTTCTATCTGCGCAGGGGCGAAGTGGATAACAAGGGTGAAAAAGCAACTCCCGGTTATTTGCAGGTTCTTACCCGGGGCGAGTTACCCAAAGGTGCTGAACAAAAAGATCCCCGGATTGCACTTGCGGATTGGATGACCGATCTGGAACAAGGGGCAGGCCCTTTGCTTGCCCGAGTGATGGCGAATCGATTATGGCAGAACCACTTTGGTAATGGCATAGTTCGTACTTCAAATGATTTTGGATTCCAAGGAGAGCGACCAACCCATCCAGAACTTCTCGAATGGCTTGCCAAGGAACTCACAAAGAACGGTTGGAAGCTTAAGCCGTTGCATAAGCAGATCATGTTGAGCGCCACCTATCAGCAATCGCATGAATCCAATGCCGAAAATAGTAAGATCGATCCCGACAATCGATATTTATGGCACTATCAACCACGCCGTTTGGATGCTGAACTCATTCGTGATGCATTGCTTGCGGTGGGCGGGAATCTTGATACCAAGAATATGTATGGGCCTAGTGCCACTAACGATAACTCGCAACAGCGCAGCATTTATCTTCGTGTAAAGCGAAGCGAACTCATTCCGCTGATGAGCACCTTCGATGCGCCTGAACCAACGCAAAGCATAGGCGAACGCATTAGCACCACGGTACCTACGCAGGCGCTGGTAATGCTTAATTCGCCACTCGTAAGGCAGCAGGCGGAAAAGTTGGCAAAGCGTATTGCCCCTTCCCCTGAAACGCCGATGAAAGATGCAATACAAGCGGCTTATCGTATTGCCTTTGCAAGGGCACCCAGCGATAACGAGCAGGATGAAATGCAAAAGTTCATGGAGTCGCAACGAAAAATCATGGGTGGTGCAAACCCAGCGAATAACGATAAAGCTTTCATAGAGTTTTGTCATACGCTGCTTTGCCTCAACGAATTTGTGTACATCGATTAAGTTTGCAGAGTGAATTATCATGGGAGTTAAAGATGTTTGAATTACCGTTTGAAAATTTGGGTCTTCCAGTGCGTCGCAAGTTTTTGCAACAGGCAGGCCTAGGATTTGGATCGATGGCGTTAGCCAGCATGATGCACGATGAAGCGAAAGCCGCGCCTAGCCCTGTGGACCCTCTTGCACTTAAACTGCCTCATTTTCCAGCCAAGGTGAAATCGATCATTTGGCTGTTCATGACGGGCGCACCTTCGCAGGTTGATACATGGGATTACAAACCAGAATTGCAAAAGCGGGATGGTCAGGTACTCGCAGGTTCTGATTCTAAAACGGGATTCTTCAGCACCAGTGGAAAATGTTTGAAGTCGCCTTTCGCATGGAAGCAACATGGCCAGTCGGGTTCGTGGGTGCCGGAAATCTTTCCACATCTTTCGCAGCATGTAGACAAGATGTGCTTTTTGCACTCGATGTATTTGAAGCAGAACAATCATGCACCTGCCTCGATAGAGTTGATGTGTGGTACGAACCGCCCCGGTTTACCTTCGATGGGCGCCTGGTTGAACTACGGGCTGGGATCGATGAATCAGGATTTACCTTCGTTTGTAGTGTTGCACGATACAAGGCCACGGGGCGATGATCAAATCTGGTCTGCAGGCTTTTTGCCAAAATCCTATCAGGCACTTGCGCTTGATGCCCGACGAAAAGAATCGATCGATAATCTTTTCCGCGATCAAAAACATACAGATGCCCAACAAGTTGCACAACTGGATCTGATGCGTAAGTTGAATCAACATCATGCATCTTC
>B570J29585_1000076_pt1 | contig 11383 bp, 10 predicted proteins | sample LakMenEpi06Jul12_FD_29585 | JGI IMG/M metagenome (IMG submission 29585)
ATTTTTTAAGAAAAGATGATTTGCTGGTGTTGAATGATACCCAGGTTGTTAAAGCCCGATTGTATGGCAAGCGCAAAGCCACGGGTGGAAAATGGGAAGGGTTGTATCTAAAGACTTTGGAAAATGGCTTATGGGAGATGATGAGTTATACGCGGGGTTGGCCATTGCCTGGCGAAACCATCACGGTTGAACCCGGGCCATTGGAGTTGTTGTTGGTGCAGAAAAATGCAGGGGGCATCTGGCATGCAAAACCCAGTATTGAAGGGAATGCGCCTGCGATTCTTGAATCACATGGCAAGGTCCCGTTGCCACCATATATTCGTAAGGGCAAAGCCTTGGAAGAAGATACAGAAAGGTATCAGACGGTTTATGCAAGGCATCCGGGCGCGGTAGCTGCACCCACCGCAGGCTTGCATTTTACCGAAGAACTTTTCGCAACCCTTAAAGCTATGGGGGTTGATAAATCTTTTGTCACCTTGCATGTAGGGCCTGGCACTTTTAAACCATTGCCTGAAACGCTTCCAGAAAACTACCAGGTTGACCCAGAGTTTGGTGAACTGCCCCAAGCCACCGTGGATGCTTTGAATAAAACTAAAAGTATTGGGGGACGGGTGGTTGCAGTGGGNACCACTTCCACACGGTTATTGGAAAGTGCTGTTTCTCAAAAGGGGCTGAACCCATGGCAGGGCTGGGCAGATTTAACCATTGATCCCACTTATAATTTTAAAGTGATTGATGTGTTAATTACCAACTTTCATTTGCCTTGTTCTACTTTGCTGCTGCTTGTTGGTGCATTTGCAGGTTGCGATTTAATCCGCAAAGCCTATGAGGAAGCCATTAAAAATGAGTATCGGTTTTTTAGTTATGGCGATGCCATGATTATTGTTTAATGTTTTCAAGTCAGTGTTATTAACATTTGCAAAAGGAAGATGAATCATGAAGAAGATAAGCGTTTTAGTTTTATTGCTGGTGGGAACAATTGCATTGGCTGCGGATTACACCAAGGATAATGTTGAAGCGATCAAGGCGAAGGTTCAAAAGGGTGAAGTGGTCTTGATTGATGTACGAGAAAAAAACGAATGGGACGAGGGGCATGTTTCAGGAGCCAAGCTTCTTTCTTTGAGCAGGCTTTCGAAGGGTGCAACCAAAGATGAAATTGAAGTTGTCGTGGGTAAGGATAAAGTTATTTACTTGCATTGCAAGGCGGGGGTTCGTTGCATGAAAGCCGCGGAGATACTTGAAAAACAAGGGTTTAAAGTACAGGCGATAGATCTTCCGGTAGGGGAATTAATCAATTCGCTTGGTAAGGCAAAGTAATCGAGCAGGTTGTTTTTCTTGGACTCTTGCTCCTTCATGGCTTAGCTTTACGACACAGACGTTTTTTCACTATGGAGGTTTCGATGATACGAATTAGCTTTTCTGTTCTATTGTTTGCTTTTGGGATTTCCTCTGCCAACGCAGCAGAGCCCGCAAAAGATTATTTCTTTCAACCCAAGGATCGGATCGTATTTCTTGGCGATAGTATCACCGAGCAATACCAGTATTCCAATGCGATTGAATTGTATTTGACCACCCGTTTTCCTGATGCCAACTTTTTCTTTTTAAATGCTGGTATCGGTGGCGACACAGCCAACGGGGGATCTAATCGTTTTAAAAATCATGTGTTGGATGAAAAGCCTACGAAGGTGACCATCAATTTTGGCATGAACGATGGCGGGTATGGCAAGTTCAATCCCCAGTCGAATAAAGTGTTTGTTGAAAAGACTGCACTCATGCTAGATATGGCAACCAAGGCTGGCGTAAAAGTTGCGTTGCTTTCACCCAATGCTGTTGACCCACGCAACAAATCCAATGGGGTTGAATATGTTGAAACCCAGAAACAGTTTTATGCTCCGTTGAAAGATATTGCTGCCAAGTTTGAATTCCCCTTTGTGGATCAGTATGCGATTACCCGGGCAGCACAGGACAAAATGCTTGTTAATGATCCCAAGGCTGAAAAAGCAAAGCCTTATCCAGATGGTTTTCATACTGCAGCCCCAGGTGGCATGCTTATGGCTCATGCAATCCTTACTGGGTTAAAGTCCCCTGCATTAGTGAGCGATGTTTCTTTTGATGCTGCTAGCAAAAAAGTTACTGGCAAGAATTGCACCGTAACAGTAGTCAGCGGCGATGCCATTAGTTTTGAACGCAAGGACGAAGCTTTGCCTTGGGCCGTGCAGAAAGATTGGCTGCCCATGCTCCCCTATACCAATGAGCTTAAAGATTTGAATTGGTATGGTTTGCAAGTAACTGGCCTAAAGGAAGGCAGTTATGCAGTTAAGATTGATGGCGTTGAAGTTGCGAAGTTTTCGGGTGAAGAACTTGCAAAGGGTGTTAACCTTGGGAACCTTACTGCTGGTCCGATTTGGGATCATGCAGACAAGGTATACAAGGCTATTGAAGCCAAGAACCGAATTGTAGCAGGTCGGTTCCGGGGTGTTATTCTTGCTAATGTGCCCGATTGGCTAGCTGATGTTGCCAAGGAACGAAAGCCTATAGAGTTGGAAAAACGTATGGCTCAAATTGTTGAAGCACAGAAAGCCGTCAACGAATTGGTAAAACCAAAGAGTCATAAATGGGAAGTTGTTGCAGTGAAGTAAAGCTGCGAGAAAGATGCAAATAATACGATGGGGCTTTGAAGTTTAACTTCAGGCCCCATCTTTCATTTGGCGAGATTGTTATACTGTTTGCAATCGTTTGTTGCATGTGCTAGCTTAAGAAATGTGTATCAATCCTGCCTTTGTTTTAAACATTATTTATCCCGCTATTAATTCGTTTATTGGAGTAGTGCACCATGAGAATCATCCCCGCAACTTTGATCGCAATCCTTGGATTGCTTTGTATTTCGTCTAATGAAGCTAGGGCGCAAAATGCAACGCCTATTCGTGCCGGTATGATCGGGCTTGATACCTCGCATGTTCCAGCCTTTGCGAAATTATTCAACGGGCCAAAGGCTGTCGGGGATCTTGCTGGAATCAAAATCGTTGCAGCCTACCCCGGTGGCACAGACTTCGGCCCAAGTAAGACTCGGGTTGCAAAATTCACCGAGGATATCCGTGGAATGGGAATTGAAATTGTTGATACTATCCCAAAGTTGCTCGAAAAAGTTGATGTGGTATTTCTGGAAAGTGTTGATGGGCGCATTCATTTACAAGAAGCTATACCTGTTATCAAGGCAGGCAAACCATTGTTCATTGATAAGCCTGCAGCAGGTTCCCTTGCAGATGTGATTGCCATCTTTGATTTGGCAAAGCAGAACAAGGTCCCTTGTTTCTCAAGTTCTTCGGTTCGCTTTGGTGCAGGCCTGCAAGAGTTGAAAAAGAATGAGTCGCTTGGTGAAATTGCAGGTGCAGATACTTGGGGGCCTTGCTCTTACCAAGAAGGTACACCTGATTTGTTCTTTTATGGAATCCATGGTGTGGAAGCTTTGTACACTCTTATGGGCACCGGATGCGAAACGGTTGCGCGAACTCAGGCTGCCGATGCCGATGTTGTTACAGGAGTTTGGAAGAATGGCAGAGTAGGAACTTACCGCGGATTACGAAAGAACAAAGCTGATTTTGGTGCGGTGGCTTTTGGTACCAAAGGGATCGCCCCCATGCTTAAAGGGGATGGTTATGAACCCATGTGCCGTGAGATTGCAAAGTTCTTTAAAACTAAGGTCGCCCCTGTCAGCCCGGAAGAAACCATAGAGATTTTTGCTTTCATGGAAGCCGCAGATGAAAGCAAACGCAATGAGGGCAAACCTGTTGCAATCAAAGATGTGATGGCCAAGGCCAAAGCAGAAGCTGCAGGCAAAAAATAAAAACCTTTTGTATGAACCACCGTCGTAAATAGAACAGTACTCATCGTTGTTTTAGAATTATCAGGAGCAGATATGAATTCGATTACCCGCAGAATTTTTCTTGAAGATACCATGCTAGCTTCTGCTGCACTTGCTGCAGCAGCGACTCCTCTTGCAATTCATGCCCAAGAGAAATCTACCGGCAAGCCTTCCAATAAAGTTCGGGTTGCTATTCTGGGCAATCGCATCCGAGGTAAACAGCACGCTGCAGAGTTGGCTAAAGTTCCAGATGTTGAAATAGCTTATTTATGCGACCCTGATACTTTACTTTCAGCAGAGCTTGCTGCAATTGTTGAAAAACAGCAGGGAAGCGCCCCTAAAACAACGCAAGATATGCGCAAGGTTTTCGATGATAAATCCATTGATGCAGTGTTTATCGCAACGCCAAATCACTGGCATGCACTTGCTGCAATCTGGGCCATGCAGGCAGGCAAAGATGCATATGTCGAAAAGCCTGTTAGTCATAATATCACCGAGGGCAGGCGTATTGTCCAGGTTTCTCGCAAGACTAATCGCATATGCCAGGGCGGCACCCAGAATCGTTCCAACATGGCCCTTGCCGAAGCTGTTGAATACATGAAGGCAGGGAAACTTGGCGAAGTTAAACTTGCCCGCAGTATCATTTATGGTGGTAGAGGTTCCATAGGGCCCAAGGGTACCTACGAAGCACCCAAAAATGTTGATTATAATCTCTTCATGGGGCCTGCTAGTCTTGAACCACTTACCCGTAAAAACCTTCATTACGATTGGCATTGGGATTGGAACACAGGCAATGGCGAACTAGGGAATAACAATATTCATTCCATTGATATTTGCCGTTGGGGTTTGGGCCTTGATGGCCTTTGTAATTCTGCAATCAGTTATGGTGGCCGGTTTGGTTATGTTGATGCAGGCCAGACTCCTAACACGCAGGTTTGTATTTTTGATTATGGGAATAAAACGATTGTTGCAGAAACGCGAGGATTAAAGAGCGAACAATACCGTGCAGGGTTCACGGGTGGCTGGTTATTTCATGGTGCAGAAGGTTCCATTGCGGGGAATTCTTTGTTCGATAAAGAAGGCAAAATGGTCAGTACTTTTACCGCTAAGCGTAAGAGTGAAAACCACTTTGCAAACTTCATCAATGCGGTGCGCAGTAGAAAAAGAGAGAGCCTTAACGCAGAGATTCTGGAAGGGCATCTTTCAACAGCATTATGCCATATTGGTAATATCTCTTGGAGATTGGGCAAGGAAAGCTCTGTTGCGGAAGTGCGCGAACAAGTTTCTAAAATGAAAGTTCACGACAATGTTTCAGAAACATTGGATCGCACCCTTAAGCATCTGGGCGATAACAAGGTAGATTTAGAAAAGAGCAAAATGACTTTGGGCGTGAAGCTTGATGTATCACCAAAAAGCGAAGAATTCGTGGGCAATGCCATGGCCAATAAGTTTTTGACCCGTGAATATCGCAAGCCCTTTGTCGTGCCCACAGAGATGGAAATCTAAGCTTGGTAAAATCATTAAGCAGTAAGTTATTTCGTAGAGGTGATTGGGCCACGAAGGAAAAATGTAGACATAGGCCCTTTCCCTTTTATTTCAATGATACCACGGCTTTCAAATTCAAACTTGTCCGCTAAAAGTTTGTATGTGTGTTCACTTACATGGATTTCTTCTGGCATGCCATGGCTTTCCATTCGGGCTGCGGTATTCACGCAATCACCCCAAAGATCGTAGATGAATCTAGATTTCCCAATCACTCCAGCAACAATTGGCCCGGAGTTTATACCCACTCGCATTCTCAGTGATTGATTGTTTTTTAGATTGAAGTCTGCTAAACAGAGTTTGAAATCCAATGCGAAATTTGCAAGTTGCTCTGCGTGATTTTTAATCGGCGTTGGTACTCCCGCGGCCACCATGTAGGCATCGCCTATCGTTTTTATCTTTTCAACATTATGTTTGATTACTAACCCGTCAAATAAAGAAAACAACTTGTCTAATAGGTTGACCAGTTCGACCGGAGATAATTTTTCAGACAGGGGTGTAAACCCCATGATATCAGCGAAAAAAACACTGGCGCAATCAAACCTATCTGCGATTGTCTCTTCTTTATTCTTTAGTTTTTCCAATATTGCTTGGGGGAATACATTTGCCAGCAGCTTTTCACTTTTGCTGTTGGCCTTCTCTAATTCCGCTTCTGTTTGTTGGATAATTATTTTGTAGTGCAGAGTATCAAAAACTGAGATACCAAGGGCGATTACAATGTTGATTACATTTAACAAGTAAAGCAAATCAGGGTTCCCGTTCCAAGATGTTTCGTTGCTCCATCGAGAAAGAATTACGAATTCGATAATGGCTGCAACTGCGATGGTCATACTTAAATAGATTTTCCTTGGAAGCAGGAAACTCATGCTAACCAAGGTGAATAAGAAATACTGGTTGCCGAACCCCCATCCAACATAGTGGCTGCAAAATCCTGCATGTAACATTATTTCAGCGGTAAATATCACCCATGCAGTTGAAAACATCAGTTGCCGAATGCAATACAAAACAGAAGCCCAGGCAATAACGCTTGCGATATTTATCAGCGCCATTTCTGGTACTTTCATCCATAAAAACAAAGGGATGTAAAGAATGTGGATTAACATTGCAAAAGGAATATTTGCATGCGTTATCACATACAATCGTAACGAAGCATTATCTAGATCTTTGGGGGTGTCAAAATAACTTTTAAAGAAGGTTTGCATGTTCATCAACCAACTCCCAACTGGCAATTAAATTACTGCATTAATAACAAAATCATACACTCATTTGTGATTCATTACACTTTCAAATTGATTGGGATATAAGCTGGTTGCACTGAATGTTATAAGGCAATAGAATAATATTTTTGGTTTTGTCAGTTCTTTAATTTCGAAGGCTATCAAATGGATTGGATGACTTGGTACAACAGTTTGATCAAACCCGAGTGGACACCAGCTCCAAAAACCATTGGAACCATTTGGCAGATTCTCTACCCAGTCATTATTGTTTCGTTTGGATATGTATTTCTTCAAGCCTATAAAGGCAAAGTCTCGTGGTATGTGGCTCTTCCCTTTGCAATTAATCTGGTTGCTAATATTTTGTTCACACCCATTCAGTTTGGGATGCGGAACATGCCTTTGGCAGCATTGGATATAGTTATTGTCTGGGGCACCATTATCTGGTCCATGATTGCAATATGGCCTTATTCTTTATGGGTAATGCTGGCGCAAATCCCCTACTTTGTTTGGGTCTCGATTGCAACCGTGCTTCAGATCTACATTACTCTCTCGAATTAATCATTCGATTTTCATGCCTTGCACCCGTAATGCATCTGGGTCTGGTCCTACGATTACAATAACTGTTTTTTTGCTTTTAGATTCTTTGTAAGAACATTAAGTTAGGACTTTTGTTTTCTCATCCTTTTCTGCTTTTTCGAAAGTGACTTCCTTTTTGAGGAATGGATTTGCTGCAACAGTTGATTGAAACTGTGCTTTTCCCATGTAAGATTTAAACTCTGCGGAAGTGCCGTTCCAAGCCTCTTCTATTTTTCCCGCAGAGACCAGCTTTAAAAAAGAATCGGATATGGCTTTTTCATTGCTATCACTTTCGGGTGCTTTGGTTCCACATGCAAACAGGTTGGTAATTATCAGAAGAATAAGTAAGGCTCGGGTGATTTTAGACAACATGGTAAGGCTCCTTTATTCGTTGTTGATATCATTGCCTGCCCTGGTTCCCAAGGCTCGCCAGATGGTGAGGCTTACAGCATTTGTAGTGGGGCGAACAGATCCATCCATTAGCAAGCTGTTGACAACTCCGTTATGAAAACTTCTTGCAGTGATGGCCGCATAGGTTGGGAGGGTGATGGATTCGCCATCTCGCATCGAGGTTAAATCGATATCGTAGGTGATGCCGCCGTTGACATAGGGGATATTAGTGTTGGGTGTAAAAGTAGTTGTGAAACCAGTTTCGTGAACATCACCTTCGACCCATTCCGTATGGCCATTTTGGTCAAATGTTCCCCCAAGGTAGGTAGTCAATGCTGCAACATTTGCGGGTGGGGCAACATTCAAGGTTGTTGGTCTATTGGAATCCCAGAGATTGGCTTGGTAAGCCTTGGTTTCTGAAGCCCCAAGAGTGTTTGACATGCCATCGGTAAAGTCGGAAGGTTTCATTTTGCGATTGGGAGCAAAGGCGCCATCACCTGCGGTATCTGTTGCGGGGTCATAAATAAACCAAGTACCCTCGTTAAAACAGTAATTTAGAGGGTAATAAGTTATGAGTGGAGTGATGCGCGAGCGATCGTTTATTTCGCTGGGGCAGATGTAAACACCTAATCTTAATGCTGCGACATCGGGCCTTGTGGTGAAGTTGTTAGGGGCAGTTTTCCAATCAATTAGATTGTGAAGGCTTGTTTGTTCTAGATAAGGGAGAAGTCTGGCATGAGCTGACCAAGGTTGCGAAAGAACTCCTTTGGGCATTTCTGAAACGCAGGGAAAGTAGTCCAAGGCTGTCAGGTGATTTTGTAATGCCAGCCCTAGTTGCTTGAGATTGTTCTGGCACTTGGCCCTAGCGGCTGCTTCTCTCACCTTTTGCACTGCAGGCAATAGCAGCCCTATGAGAATTGCAATTATTGCTATTACTACCAATAATTCAATAAGCGTAAAAGCAATTCGAATTGATTTGAATTTAGACAGCTTCATGACATTCCTTTTGGCTTAGGATGGTTCTTGTTATATCGCATCTTATTCTTTATAAGGTGCCAATATCTAGTGCGAAAGCCTTAACGAGCGATGACTAATTTTTTAAATTATTACAAATCATTAAGATTTGAAAATGAACATGGATTGATTTAAGGTTTTCCAAAGGCCCCAGAGAATGGGTATCCCTACCAGCAACCAGAATGAGCCCAACAATAACCATTCGTTTTTATTAGTTGTAGTTTCATTTGGAATTGCAGAAATGTTGCTGGGTTTTGGTGTGGCAATTGTTTCACTTTGCATGGTTGGGCTTTCAATAAAAAACCATTTTGCACTCACTGGTTTAAGCAGAAAATTGCATGCCATGCCGCCTAGGAGAAGTGATGCAAGTATATACATTGTGGTATCATAAGCATGGCTTTTTGGAATCCCCGATTGAATTTGAGATTCATTAATGTAATTAACCAACACCGGGCCAAGTATGCCCGCAGCAGACCAAGCTGTTAATAATCTGCCATGAATTGCGCCCACCATTTTGGTTCCAAACATGTCTGCAAGGTATGCAGGAATGGTTGCAAATGCGCCACCATACATGGTGAGGATCACGCAAAAGATTAAAGCAAAAGCTGCGATGCTTCCAATTTTTCCTGCATAAGGAACGAGGGCATAAAGTACAAATCCAAGAATAAAGAATATGTGGTAGGTTGTTTTGCGCCCGATAATATCAGAGAGAGAAGCCCAGAAAAAACGACCACCAATATTGAATAAACTAAGCAGCCCAGTAAACCCAGCAGCATAGGCTGCGATTTTTCCCAACTCTTCCTTACTTAAATTATCAAACTCTTTTTCTATTCCTAACAACCTTCCCGCAAAAACTTCTTGCAACATAGGCGATGCCATCCCTATCACCCCGATCCCTGCTGATACATTCAAACAAAGCATCATCCACAAAAGCCAGAACTGTGGTGTTTTCCAGGCATGATCAACATGTACATGCCCTTGTGTGATCATTGCGTTTGAAGTCTGGCCTTCAGGTGGATTCCAATTTGCGGGCTTCCATCCCTCGGGCGGTACGCGGTAAGCAAAAGATCCGATCATCATGAAAACAAAATAAATTCCAGCAAGTGCTAAGAATGTTTCCCATACTCCTACGGAGGTGGGGGTTGAAAATGTTTTCATGAGCAGATCAGCTAAAGGCGAACCGATCATAGCTCCGCCTCCAAAGCCCATGATTGCCATGCCCGTTGCCATGCCGCGTTTGTCGGGGAACCATTTTATCAAGGTGGAAACTGGTGAAATGTAGCCTAATCCAAGTCCAACGCCACCTATGACGCCAGCGCCAAGCCACAGCAGCCAGAGTTGATGGATGTAAACACCAAAGGAAGAAATAACCAATCCCCCACACCAACAGAGGGCAGAAATAAATCCTGCCTTGCGAGGGCCAGCGTGTTCCAACCATCGTCCGAATAATGCTGCGCTAGAACCTAGGAAAACAAAAAAGAGCGTGTACATCCAACCCAGCATGGGCTTGTCCCAATCGTATTGAGTTGAGAACAATTTTTGAATGAAGGTCATGCCAGCAGGGTAGGGGACTGAGGTTGTAATGCCAACGGATTTGGTCAAAGGCAGCCAGAATACGGAGAACCCATAAGCCATGCCAATGCACAAGTGGATGCAAAGTGCTGCGGGCGGTACATACCAGCGATTGAACCCTGGTTGTGCCACTGTTCTTTCTCTGGAAAGCAGGCCATTAAAATAGGTGTGTATGAATGACATATTTTGTGATCTTTAGCTGAAGACTAGAGGATTACCTAGCCTTGATGCGTACGCAGAGTATTAATGCCATCACGGAGTGCGGCCAGATAAATCCATAGATCTCCACCATAGGCAAGCATGCGGAAGCCGTGGTCGATGAACTTCTTGCCTTCAGGAATGCTTAAGGGCATGAAGCCTGGGGTTTTTTTATTTTGCTTGCAGGCATCGACAACTTTTTTTACCGCATCTTGAAATAATGGATGATCAAATTGCCCCGGAATTCCCAAGCTGGTTGATAAATCAGTTTGCCCAATCCAGAGAACATCGATGCCTTCTACACCTGCAATAGCATCAACATTTTCAAGGCCAGCCATTGTTTCGATTTGCGCAATCAGCAAAGTTTCACTGTTGGCGGAACTCATTTTTTCAACAATGTTCCCGCTAATGTAATCATCATGTGCAATGGTAAAAGCTGCGCCCCTACGGCCCACAGGGGGATACTTTGCGGAGGACACGAATTTTCGCGCCTGCTCTGCTGTATCGCACATGGGGATCATGATTCCCATTGCACCCATATCCAGCACGCTTGCGATGAAATGATATTCTGTTGCGGGAATTCGAACCAATGGCACTAGAGCAGTGGATCTTGAAGTTGCAACCAGCATTCGGATGGTTTCAGCATTCCAGCCCGTATGTTCCATGTCGAAAATTGCAAACTCTGCTCCAGCTTGGGCTGCAAGCCTTGCTATTCCCGTAGTGTTGAATTCAAAAATAAAAGTCCCGATGGAGGTTCCACCTGAGGTGATTTTTTGTTTTACGGTGTTGATTTTCATTAGCGCTCCTTTTGCCTAACAACTGTTCGATGGAAAACCGCAGGTACTTAAAAATAGGATTCTAACCGATGATTTCATTGGTAACAAAGGCAAACACATTAAGTTGTTTTTGAGAGCTGGTAGTGAATTTTTGATGCGAGAAACTGTTATCAAGCGAGTTTAAAAATTTCAACAGGTTCAGCCCGACCTTTTACAGACACTTTTCCAAGGCTGAC
>B570J29585_1000084_pt1 | contig 10721 bp, 10 predicted proteins | sample LakMenEpi06Jul12_FD_29585 | JGI IMG/M metagenome (IMG submission 29585)
GATAAATAAATTGAGTCTGGAGAAATTAATTTAACTCCTTTTTTAATTGCTGCTTTTTTAATTTTATTTTGTAATAATTTTTCAGATTCAATCATAATGAAATTTTAAATAACTTTAATTCAAGTTTATGACTTATTGCTATTTGAGCACTGTTACTATAGTAATGATTTTAATAATTTAACTCACAAATTATTTCTTTTAACTACTAATTTTTTTCAATTAATTTATGAGTAAAGCAATAGTTTTTGATCTGGATGGAACCCTTGTAGATTCTGCTCCTGATTTAATGGATGCTCATAATTATGTGATGCAAAAATTTGGCTATCACCAAAAACCACTTACAGACATAAGACATTTAGCTGGCAGAGGTGCTGCTAATATGATTTTGAGCTCCTTAAAAAAAGAAGATAAAAAATTCGATCAGAATATTCATAAAAAAATGACTGATGAATTTATAAATTATTACAGAGAAAATATTTCAAAAAAATCACAAATATTAAAGGAGTTAATGAGTTTCTTGCTTGGGGAAAATCTAAAAAATTATTTTTGCTATTTGTACAAATAAAATGGAATCTTTAGCTAAAAAACTTCTTAAAGAAATTAATCTTATCGAATTTTTTGATTACATTGCAGGGGCTGATACTTTTGAATATAAAAAACCAGATCCAAGACATCTAACAAATATACTAGAAATTTTAGATGTTAAAAAAGAAGATAGTATTATGGTTGGCGATAGCGAAACCGATGCCGAAACAGCAAGAATAGCAAAGGTAAATTTTATTCTAGTAAAAGGCGGTTATACTGAAAAAGATCAAAATAGCATTTATCATAATCATTTTATTAATGACTTTACTGAAATGAATGAAATATTATCTAAAATGAAATTTTTAAATTAATTATGTATTTTGTAAAAAAAACACCTGCAGAAAAAAGAGCTAATTTACAAAAAAAATTAAAAACAGGAAAACTCATTCGCTTTCCAGGAGCCTACAATCCTCTAGTTGCAAAATTAATTGAAGAAATTGGCTATGATGGTGTTTATATATCAGGCGCTGTGATAGCTAATGATTTAGGAATTCCCGATATTGGACTTACAACTCTAACTGAAGTTTCTTATAGAGCAGAACAAATCGCAAGGGTTACTAATTTACCTTCAATTGTTGATGCTGACACTGGTTTTGGGGAACCAATGAATTGTGCGCGAACGATTGAAACGTTCGAAAATTTTGGAGTTTCAGGTTGCCACATTGAAGATCAGGTTAATCCTAAAAGATGTGGCCACCTAGATAATAAAGATGTTGTTAGTGCGGCCGAGATGGTTAAGAAAATTAAATCAGCGGTTAAGGCTAGAAAAGATAAAAACTTTTTAATTATAGCAAGAACAGATGCTAACGCTACTGAAGGTTTAGATAAAACAATTTCAAGAATAAAAGCTTATGTTGATGCTGGCGCAGATATGATTTTTCCTGAGGCTTTAAAAGATGAAAAAGAATTTGAAAAAATGAGAAAAGCTACAAAAGCTTATTTGCTTGCTAACATGACTGAATTTGGAAAGTCAAAATTACTTTCTGCTAAAGAACTTGATAATCTTGGTTATAATTTGGTTATTTATCCAGTAACAACGCAAAGATTAGCATTAAAAAATGTTGAAGATGGATTGAGACAAATATTCAAGGATGGTCATCAAAATAATGTAATTGATAAAATGCAGACTAGAAAAAGATTATATGAGTTAGTTGAGTATGAAAAATATGCTGAATTTGACAGTTCTATATTTAATTTTTCTAAAAAAGGACATGAATAATAATGGCCGAAGTAGAGATTAAGAAAGGTTTAGTTGGCGTTATTGCTGATGAAACTAAAGTTTCAGAAGTAATGCCAGATATCAATTCTTTAACCTACAGAGGTTATGCCGTTCAAGATCTCGCTGAAGCATGTGTATTTGAGGAAGTTGCTTATTTGTTATTAAATGGTGAACTTCCTAGCAAATCACAGCTAGCTAAATTTCAAGAAGAAGAAAGAAGTAATAGAGAAATTAGCTCTAATTTAAAAAAAATTATTCAAAGCTATCCTAATAATGCGCATCCAATGGATACAACTAGAACTTCTGTTAGTCATTTAGGTTTGGAAGACTCTGAAGCCTCAACAAATACTATCGAAGCTAATTATAAAAAATTTATAAGAATTTTTGCAAAAACGCCAACAGCTGTTGCTGCAAATTTTAGAACTAGAAAAGGATTAGATATAATAGATCCAAAAAAAGACTTAAGCTTTAGTGAAAACTTTTTTCACATGTGTTTTGGTAAAGTGCCAAGTAAAGACGTTGTTAAAGCATTTGATGTGTCTTTAATTTTATACGCTGAACATAGTTTTAACGCTTCAACTTTTACATCACGAGTTATAGCAAGCACTCTTGCTGATATACACAGCGCAATTGTTGGAGGAATTAGTGCATTAAAAGGACCGCTGCATGGCGGGGCAAACGAAGCTGTAATGGAAATGTTCCTTGAGATTAAGGAACCTGAAAATGCTGAAAAATATATTCTAAATAAAATAAAAAATAAGGATTTAATTATCGGTTTTGGTCATCGTGTTTATAAAAAAGGAGATTCTAGAGTGCCTACAATGACTAAATATTATTACAAAACAGCAGAGTTTTATAAAAATGAAAAATTTCCTAAAATTTCTAAAATATTAGAACAAACAATGATTAAAGAAAAAAATATATTTCCGAACTTAGATTTTCCATCTGGTCCTACTTATTACTTAATGGGATTTGATGTAAATTTTTTTACTCCAATTTTTGTAATGTCAAGAATTACAGGATGGTCAGCTCACGTAAATGAACAATTAAAAGACAATAGATTAATTAGACCCCTTTCAAAATACACAGGATCTGGTCATCGAAAAGTTCTATTGATAGATAAAAGATAATTTTAAATTATTTTGTAAATTCAAAGGCTTCAACCCAAGAACCTTTTGTAGAAGCTTTAGAGTATTCTGTTGCTCTACCTTCAAAGAAATTCATGTGTTCAACGCCATTTAACATGTCATCTAACCAAGTTAACGGGTTCTCTTTAACTTCGTAAATCTCATTTAAACGCAATTGAGATAATCTACGATTTGCAATCCATCTAATATATTCTTTAACTTGCTGAGCGGTTAATCCCTCGATGTTACCCATCTCAAATGCTAAATCGATAAAAGCATCTTCATGGTGAACGATTGTTCTGCAGGCATCATAAATTTCTTTTTTTAAACTCTCATCTAATAATCCTGGGTTTTCATCACAAAAAGTATTAAAAATTTTTATCATTGAATTACAATGAAGAGTTTCGTCTCTTACAGACCAAGTAACAATTTGACCCATGCCTTTCATTTTATTAAATCTAGGAAAATTAAGTAAGATTGCAAAACTTGCAAACAACTGAAGACCTTCTGTAAAGGCGCTGAATACTGCTACAGTTTTAGCAATTTCACGTTTGTTGTTTGTATTAAAATTTTTCATATAATCGTACTTATCTTTCATTTCTTTATATTTAAGAAATGCTGAATATTCAGAATCTGGCATTCCAATTGTGTCTAATAAATGAGAATAAGCAGCGATATGAATTGTTTCCATTGCTGAAAACGCAGTCATCATCATTAAAACTTCTGTTGGTTTAAATACGCTTGTATAGTGTCTAAGATAACAATTGTTTACCTCAACATCTGCTTGAGTAAAAAATCTAAAAATTTGTGTAAGTAAGTTTTTTTCACCTTGTGTTAATTTTTTTTGCCAGTCTCTGATATCTTCTGATAATGGAACCTCTTCTGGTAACCAATGAATTCTTTGTTGAGTTAACCACGCATCGTAGCACCATGGATATCTAAAAGGCTTATAAACAGGATTATCTTTTAACAGTCCGTGTGTATCGCAATAATTTTTATCAATAATTTTTTCTTGAATTTTAACTGCTACTGACATGATAGACATTCCTCGTAATTTTTAGGTTCCTCATTTTTATTTTTTTCTGCTGGGATTGCAACAAAACTTTTACTTATAACTTCTGCCCTCTGGATAGATTTCGATCTACAGTAGTAGAGACTCTTTAATCCTTTTTTCCAAGACTGAAAGTGGATTTGATGCAAATCTTTTTTATGAACATCTGCTGGAAGAAATATATTTAATGATTGAGCTTGCGAAATATAAGGAGTTCTATCTGCTGAAAGATCAATTAACCAACGTTGATCAAGTTCAAATGCAGTTTTGAAAACATCTTTTTCTTCTTGAGTTAAAAAGTCTAAATGCTGAACAGAACCTTGAGTTGTAGTAATAGAAGACCAAGTCTCATTATTATTTTTTCCGTATTTGTTAAGAACTTCTTCTAAAAATTTATTTCTAACATTAAAAGAACCTGACAATGTTTTGTGCGTATAACTATTTCCAGCAATAGGCTCAATTCCTGGTGATGAACCGCCACAAATAATAGAAATTGAAGCTGTAGGAGCTATTGCAGTTTTATTAGAAAATCTCTCCATTATCCCATAATCTTTAGCATCAGGACACGGTCCTCTTTCTTCAGCAAGTTTTTTTGAAGCTTTATTAACTTCTTGATCGATATATTTAAATATTTTTGTATTCCAAACTTTTGCCATCACAGATTCGAAAGGAATTAAATTTTTTTGTAGGAATGAATGAAATCCCATAACACCAAGGCCAACACTTCTTTCACGATGTGCTGAATATTTTGCATCTTTGAATGAGTCTGGAGCTTTTTCTATAAACTCACTTAAAATATTATCTAAAAATCTCATAATATCTTCAACAAAATTTTTGTCATCTTTCCACTCTTCGTATGTTTCTAAATTTATTGATGATAAACAACAAACTGCTGTTCTATCTTTTCCATTTTTATCAATTCCTGTTGGTAAAGTAATTTCAGAACATAAGTTTGAAGTTTTCACAGTCAATCCTGCAAGCTTATGATGTTGCGGAATCATTCTGTTAACAGTGTCTATAAAAATAATATAAGGCTCACCCGTTTCAACTCTTGCAGTTAAAAGTCTTATCCATAAATTTCTTGCAGAAATTGTTGCTTGGACTGCTCCGTCATAAGGACTCTTAAGTGCCCACTGCTCATCTAACTCAACAGCTCTCATAAACGCATCTGTCACTAGAACACCGTGGTGTAGATTTAATGCTTTTCTATTTGGATCTCCTCCAGTTGGTCTTCTCATTTCAATAAATTCTTCAATCTCTGGATGGTCGATTTGTAAATAACAAGCAGCAGATCCTCTTCGTAAAGATCCTTGGCTAATAGCTAACGTTAAAGAATCCATCACTTTAATGAATGGAATAATTCCAGAAGTTTTTCCAACTCTTCCAATTTTTTCGCCAATAGATCTTAAATTTCCCCAGTAGCTTCCTATTCCTCCGCCTCTTGCTGCAAGCCAAACGTTTTCAGACCAAAGATCTAAAATTCCATCCAAGCTATCATTAGCTTCATTTAAGAAACAAGATATTGGTAAGCCTCTATCAGTTCCTGCGTTTGATAAAACTGGTGTTGCTGGCATAAACCAGAGATTGCTAATGTAGTTATAAATTCTTTGTGCATGTAAATTGTTATCTGAATAATTTGCTGCAACTCTAGCAAATAAATCTTGGTAAGATTCACCATCAGCTAAATATCTGTCGTCTAGAGTTGCTTTACCAAAATTTGTTAATTTTGAATCTCTTGAACGATCAATTTTAATTGTGATCCCTTTTTCGTTTTGAAATAATTCTGTTTCTTTAGTTAAGGAAAAAAGATCTGGTTTTTTTAGATCCTGAACGTTAGATTTTGGAGTTGATGTTGGAATGCTGATTCCATTGTCCAAAACGAGATTCTTAATGGCTAAAGCCAAATTATCATGCATAATTCTAATTTTATTAGATTTTGATAGTAAAACAACTACATGTTGTGTTACAAAATCATGAATATACCATTAATAAGTATAGTTCAATAGAACATTAATAGAACATTATAAAAAAGTCAATTAAAAAAATTTAATTTTGATAAACCATTAAAAAATAACAATTAATTTTTTCAATGAATTCTAAAGATATTAACATAAACAAAAATGGTTTTAGAGAATACGACGCGAGATGGTTGTACCCAAAAGACATTAATCTGGAAGGTATAAAAAATTTAGGAATCGGTCTTGGAACTCAAATCACGAATAGAACTAAAAAAAACCCAAGAGTAATTGTTGGACACGATTATCGATCTTATAGTGAAGAAATAAAAAAATCACTAACGGCAGGATTAATGTTAGCTGGCTGTCAAGTTGAGGATGTGGGTCTGTCTCTTTCACCTATGGTTTATTTTGCTCAATTTGAACTAAATGCTGATGGTGTTGCTATGGTTACAGCTAGTCATAATGAAAATGGTTGGACTGGAGTTAAGATGGGAATTGAAAAAGGATTAACTCATGCGCCTGAAGAAATGAATGAACTTAAAGATATTGTTTTAAATCAAAAATTTAAATTTGATAAAGGGTCATATAAAGAAATAAAAGGATTTAAGGAAGTCTATATAAATAATTTAATATCAAAAAATAAAATACAAAAAAAAATTAAAGCTGTTGTTGCGTGCGGTAATGGAACTGCTGGAGTGTTTGCTCCTCAAATTTTAAGAGGAATTGGCTGTGAAGTTGTAGAATTAGATTGTAATTTAGATTTTACTTTTCCAAAATACAATCCTAATCCTGAAGACTTAGAAATGCTACATGCAATTGCAAAAGCTGTTAAAGATAATAATGCAGATGTTGGTTTTGGTTTTGATGGAGATGGAGATAGAGTTGGAGTAATCGATAATAAGGGAGAAGAAATATTTTCAGATAAGATTGGGCTTTTAATAGCTCGAAACCTTGCGCCAAAATATAAAGGATCTAAGTTTATTGTAGATGTTAAGTCTACTGGTTTATTTACTAATGATAAAATTTTAAAAGAAAATAACTGCGAAACTATCTATTGGAAGACCGGACATTCTCACATTAAAAGAAAAGTTAACGAAATTAAAGCGCTTGCTGGATTTGAAAAGAGCGGCCACTTCTTTTTTAATAAACCGCTAGGATATGGTTATGATGATGGAATTAATTCTGCTCTTCAAGTATGTCATTTACTTAATGATCAAAGTAAAAAAATGAATGAAATAATTAATGATTTACCCAAAACATATCAAACGCCTACTATGGCTCCATTCTGCAAAGATGAAGAAAAATATCAAGTAGTTGAAGATTTAATTAAACAAGTAGAAATATTAAAATTAAAAAATACTAAAATAGATAATCAGTCTATTACAGATATTTTAACAATTAATGGTGTGCGTTTTTCACTAGAAGATGGTTCGTGGGGATTAATTAGAGCCTCATCTAACAAACCTTCTTTGGTTGTGGTAACTGAAAGCCCAACATCAGATGAACGTAAGAAAAAGATCTTTGAGTTTATAGATAATTTACTGCAAAAAACTGGAAAAATTGGCGAATACGACCAGAAAATCTAGCTACCTTTAGTCCAATACCCATAAACACAACGAGTGCCATTTCTAGAACAATCAAAAACATCGTTAAGAATACCATCAATAACAACTGTTAAATGTTTAGAGCACGATACGATTAATGTGCCCATAGGTAGTTCTTCTTTTTTTAAATGAACCTTACAGCCTTGTCCTACAAACATAGTGGGCGTCCATTTCCATCCTAATTTTTCTAAATATTTATTTAATACAGCTCTATGAGTTCCTGTTCTTGGACTATCGTGTCTTTGTTTTAAACTTCGAGCTAGTTTAGTTCTTGATGTATTTCTAAATTCTTCATTAGCTTTAAATAAATCATCATAAACTTTNTGGTAAGGCATNCCTGTNGCAATCGCAATAGATCTAACTACACAGTCTCCCGCTTGGCCTTTGTAACCAGCGGCTGCTCTGCCACCATCATTAACTTTTAATTCTAAATTACTACTTGAAAATAGTCTTTTAAAAAAAAGCATACTAAATTTATTAAAACTAAAAAAAATTAATTATTTTCAACTATATTAACTGAGTTATGCTTTACCATATCCAGCATATAATTTACTTTATTAACATCGGCGTCACGCACTAACATATTATTGCTTAAATATCTTTTCCAATAATTNGCTCCACTAATTCCATGAAACAAACCAACNGTATGTCTCATGACCTGATTAACACGAGTTCCTTTTTTAACTTCAGCTAAACAATATTCAACAATTTTTTTAACAACTTCTTCACGTGTTGGAACGTCATCGTTATTAAATATTTCTTTTTCAATTTCCGCTAAAAAATAAGGAGAATGATAAATAGATCTACCAATCATTACACCGTCAACATTGTTTAAGTGTTCTTTTATTTCTTCTATTTTTGTAATTCCACCATTAATAATAATTTCCAAATTAGGATTACTATCTTTAATTTGTTTAACAATTCCATAATTAAGTTTTGGTATTCTTAAATTATCTCTTGGACTTAACCCTTTTAGAATTGCTTTTCTTGCATGTAAGATTATTGTTTTAACTCCTGTGCTTGCAATTTTTTTTACAAATTTATCTAAATATTCAAAATCTTCTACATCATCAAAACCTATTCTAGTTTTAACTGTTACGGGGAGTTTTGTTGCATTCACCATGCTATTTAAACATTCAGCAACTAAATCTGGTTCTTTAATTAAACATGCTCCAATTTTATTCTTTTGAACCTTTTTGCTTGGACAGCCTAAATTTAAATTAATCTCATCATAATTGTAATCTTCTGCGATTTTTGATGACTCTGCTAACTCTTTAGCTGATGATCCTCCTAATTGAAGAGCAACTGGTTTTTCAAATTCACTAAATTCTAAAACATTTCTTTGTTTACCTTTAAGAATGGCCCCTGTTGCAATCATTTCAGAATAAAGCATAACGTTTTTGCTTATTAATCTTAAAAAATAACGATCATGCCTGTCTGTGCAGTCCATCATCGGAGCTACGGAAACTTTTCTATTAACTTTAGACATACTCTTTTAAATTACCCATTATTGAAATCTTACCCTTATTAACAAAATCTTCATGGTTTTTAACTATTTTTTCAAGTTCATAATAATAATTAACCATTATTCCAAAGGATTCTTTGTAACCATTTAAAGATAAGTTTCCATTAATAACGATATCGTAAATTGACGCTCCATTATTTAAATGAAAATAAGCAACTCCATTAGCAGGTTTTTTATTATCTTTTTCTTCAGTTAAATAATAATAAACTAATTTTTTTAAAGCATCTTTGTTCTGTTCAATTTTATATTGATTAAAAGTAATATCGTCCTTCTCTTTTAAAAACATTAATTGTTTAATATCATAATTTTTTAATATTTTTTTAATCTTATCTTCTGATTGTTTAACAAACCAAGTTGCTAGTCCTGGTATTGGAGACAATGTGTAAAAGTTTTTAACTTTAGGAAATTCTTGTTGAATTTCAAATACCACTCTTTTAATTAAAAAATTTCCAAGTGTAATTCCTTGAAGACCTTTATTAGAGTTGCTGATGGAATAAAAAGTTACAGCATCATAATCATCTGTATTGCTAATGCTTCCCTCTGTAATAGCCTGTATCGAATTTCCAACTCCTTTAGTAAGAGCAACCTGAACAAATATTAAAGGCTCTTTATCAAGAATNGGGTGAAAGTATGCATAAAGCAATCTGTCATTTTCTAATCTTCTNTAAAGCGCTTCTATACTTTTGATTTCATGAACTCGTTCGTTCTTAATAATTTTTTGCAAAATATCAGGATCNGTGTCTTTTTTAATTCGAGTTAATTTTAAAAATCCAGGATTAAACCAAGATCTAAATAAATGTCTAAAATCTTTATCTAGGCTTTTTAAATTTCCGTGTCTATTTATGAAATAAATTAAATCTTCCCGCATTCTAATTAAATACTGCGTACCATTAGGGGCTAAATTTAATCTTCTAATTAATTCCTGTCTTCTGCCTTCAGTTGCTTGATTTAAAGTTCCTAAAGTTATCTCGTTGCTGTTATCAATAAAATCTCTGCAAGCTCTATTAATGATAGAATAATCAGGTTTAAATTTTTTATCAATTTCTAAAAAAAATTTTTCTTTTTCTTCTAAAGTTGATTTTTCATAAAGTTGCCAGATTTCTCTTGCGATGGTTATTCCAGAAACAACCCCATCTTCTGAAATGAGTTGTTCGCATAAATCTGTTAAATGGGAAGCTGTATCTTTTCTTTTTGTAAATAAATTACTAAAAAAACCTTTACCCTTATCTGCAACAAAGGTTAAAAATTTTTTAAGTCCCAACATGGGACTTTTATTTCATGACAGCCTCAGGAAGCCAAGTAGCAATTTCTGGAAAAATACAAAGCAGAATTATTTGTAGCATCATCAGCAATACAAAAGGGAAAGATCCTTTTAATATTTTTCCAATAGATATGTCTGGGGCAATTCCCTGTATAACAAATAAATTAAGTCCAACCGGCGGTGTTATTAGACCAATTTCCATATTGATCGTCATAATTACACCAAACCAAATAGGATCAAATCCAGCGGCAGTTATGATTGGATATAATATTGGAGCAGTCATTAGAATGATTGCAACTGGTGGTAAAAAACAACCAGCAATTAATAAAAATATATTAATGTAAAGCATCAGCATCCATTTATTAGCTGCAATCTCGACCATTTCTTTAGC
>B570J29585_1000094_pt1 | contig 10322 bp, 5 predicted proteins | sample LakMenEpi06Jul12_FD_29585 | JGI IMG/M metagenome (IMG submission 29585)
CGATAAGTTTTCCATGGTTCGCTCGCTTTACCATAATACAGGCGATCACTTTGCTGGCGGGCATCGCATGCTTACCGCCAAGGATATGGGCGTAAGTGGTGCGAACAACATGCAGAAGTTCCCTGGGATTGGTGCCATTGCCAATCGCGAAGTCGGGGCCAGAAAAACTGGTATGCCAGGCTATGTTGGTTTGCCCTATGCTGCCAGTATTGGCCTGAATCCAGGCTATTTTGGCGGCCATATGCTAGGTGTTCAGCACGATCCTTTTGCTTCAGGTGGCGACCCTAACGCTGCTAACTTTCAGGTTAAAAACCTTCACCTTGCAACTGGCCTTTCCATCGATCGCCTTGAAGATCGTAAAAGTCTTAGTTCCAGCTTTGATGCTATGAACAAGACTCTTGAGACTTCCAAGACCTTAGACGCCATGGATCGTTTTAACAAGCAGGCGTTTGAATTTGTTAGCGGTGCCTCTGCAAGGCAGGCGTTTGATATTTCACGCGAAGACCCAAAATTGCGTGATCGCTATGGTAGAAACACTTACGGCCAAAGTACCCTTCTTGCACGCAGACTTGTAGAAGCTGGTTCTACTTTTGTCACCGTTCATCTTGGTGGTTGGGATCACCACTGGGATCTCAAAGCTGGTTACGAAACTTATCTGCCTAAGGTTGATGCCTTGGTTAGCACCCTTTTTATCGATCTTGAAGAACGAGGGTTACTCGATTCAACACTTGTAGTTCTCTGTGGCGAGTTTGGTNGAACCCCAAAAATGAACGATGGTGGCAACGGTGGCCCAGCTGGCAGCAAAGGCACTCCAGGTCGTGATCACTGGGGGAATTCCATGTTTTGTCTTATGGGTGGTGGTGGAGTTAAAGGTGGCCGTATTATTGGTTCTACCGATAAGCTAGGCACAGCCCCCAATAGCCGACCTGTTACACCAAGCAATATTCATGCAACCATTTATCAGGTTCTTGGTATGGATCCCAAGCTTCATCTGCTAGATCCAAGTGGCAGGCCAACCCCAGTTCTGGATGACCCAACTCCTATTCATGAGTTGTTTTAAGCTTAAACAATCAAAGCAAAAAGCCAGCCCTTTAAAAGGCTGGCTTTTCTTGTTTCATCACCTTGCTTCAACGAAGTTAGATCAATTCGGAAATCGGATCGCCACCTGTTAGCAATGGCATTGGTCTGCCCGAATGATCATTGAATGCAATGTTTTTGTAATCAACGCCAAGGTGGTTAAACATAGTGGCCCAAAGATCGTTGGGGCTAAGTGGCCTATCCTTGGGGTGTTCACCCTTCTGGTTGGTAGAGCCTACAATCTGGCCCATCTTCAATCCACCACCAGAAACAAGCACAGACATCGCTTGTGGCCAATGGTCGCGACCCGGTTGTTTCACTCCTGTTTGAGTGCCAACGGAATAACTGATCCTAGGGGTGCGGCCAAATTCCCCGGTCACAATCAGGAGAACTTTTTTATCAAGGCCCCGGTCGTAAAGATCATTGATCAGCGAGGTGATAGCTTGATCATACATAGGGAAACGCCAACGGGCATCATCAAAAATATGCCCGTTCACTGCGTGGGAATCCCAGTTATAAAGCACACCCTTGGGCCATTGCTTGCCTGGCATATTCGGGCTTTCCAGCACCATGGTTACAAAACTAGAACCTGCTTCGACAAGCCTTCTTGCAAGCAGGCAGCGTTGGCCATAAGTATGCATCCCATACTTCTGGCGTACGGATTCTGGTTCCTTATTTAAATCAAATGCAGTCTGGGTGGTATCATCAGAAAGCAGTTGCATTGCACGGGCACGAATAGCTTTCATTTCTGAAGAAGCATTCTTCCCATCGATGCTGGTTAGCAAATCCATTCGCTCTTTAACTTGCACCAGTCTCTTTTCTTCGATACCTAGATTCTGGATTTTAAATGTCGGACTGCTCGGATCGCCTGGCACCATAAAAGGATGGCTACTGCGCTCTAAATAAGCTGACCCGAAGCTGAAGGTGTCGATACCTTGCCTGCCACCATCCATGCCTGCGATATAGTTGGGGATTTTGGCGTTATAGTTTTCGCGAACCTTGGCGAACATCGAGCCAACCATGGGGTAATCGTTTACAAATCCGACGGGGGATAAGGGATCACGACCGGTGAGGAATTTTTTGTGCCCGCCACCATGATCAGAGAAATTGTGGGCGATCGAGCGGATGATGCTGAAGCGTTTTGCAGTTTGAGCATGGAGTGGAAGTAGTTCGCACACATCTAAACCGGGAACTGTTGAGCGAACAGGTTTAAACTCGCCCTTATATTCGGAGGGTGCATCGGGCTTCATATCATAGGTTTCCATGTGAGGTGGGCCACCGGGAAGCCAAATAAATATTACTTGCGTTTCAGGGGTCTGTTTGCCTAGGTTTTTTTCTTGCGCTCTTGTGGAGTGGAGGTTGTTAAGAAGCATACCGCCTAGGCCAGCGGTTCCTATTTTTATGAACTGTCTGCGGGATTGAGGCCCAATACATTTTTTAAGTTCTGAATGATCCATGGTATGCTCCGATATCAGGCAGGTAATTACTTACTTAAGCTTATATCTTAATTCGTCTAAAAGCCCTAGTCAAACATAGAAATAATATTCTTTTTGTAAATTTTCCAACTAATTACGCTTTAAAGCCACCCAAGAGTTAAGCTCCAGCGCCTTTTCCACATAAAGCACCACTTTTTTCTGCCGGATATTGGGCCTTAGTTTCTTCACCAAATCCACAATTCCATTCGAAACCGGCATCTGCGAAGCTTCTTCTATCACCAAGACGCCAAGTTCATGCAACTTTTCTACGCTAATAATGCCCCTTATTTCGCCGTAGCCACTCTCATGAAACACCACCCTTCCCTGTTCTCCACTTGCAGCCAAGCCTACCGCAGCTAAGGCGCCCACGATTCCATGATCTCTCCCAGCAATAGACCACAATAAACACCCCGAAACCTTAGCTTTTTCGATGGCCTCCGCTGGATTAACCCATTCCCCTGTGGTGCGCCAGCCATGCGAAATCAGAGATTTTGCCTGATAATCAGTAGCAAGGCAAAGGCCGGGGTCGCTTCCCTCAACAAAATGACTCAAAAGGAATTCTTTGCAAAAACCTGCAAGGGTTTGAAAATCAATTGGGCCTTTGCATTCAAGTTGCATCGATGCAGAACCATTTTTAGAAGTGTAAGGCACTCTGGAATCGTACCAAAGCTGGTGCCTTAAAATCATCGTTGTTTCGATTCCGATTTCTTTCAACTTGATTGCAAGCGCCATGGCTATTTGATTGGTGCCCGGGCTTCCCAGAATATCAGTATCATCTAGGCCAAGAAAAATTTGCATTCGTTTGCCCGTAAAGTTGAAGTAAATCAATAAGACTTTAATAGCCTTGCATTTTGTGCTTTCTAACTGCAAAATACATCCTTTGATGTTCTATGGGATAAGAGTTGATTTATGTTGAAAATACCAAAAACTGCAGGCGGATGGCGCGCAATCTTTTATAGCCTTCGCATGGCCAACAAAGTGGGCTGGATGCGACTCTGGAAAGCAATGACTACCAAAAATGCCTGTAAAACCTGCGCCCTTGGCATGGGTGGGCAAGCTGGTGGCATGCGCAACGAAGCGGGGCACTGGCCCGAGGTTTGTAAAAAATCCTTTCAAGCTATGGTTGCAGACATGCAGAAAGGCATCACTCCAGAATTCTTTGCCAAGTACTCTATTAAAGAGCTTCAAGCGCTATCATCCCGCGAACTCGAATGGTGTGGCAGACTCGTTAACCCTCTTTATGCTGGCCCGGGGGATACCCATTACCGCGTTGTTGATTGGGATTTTGCTTTCAACCGAATTGTCAAACAGATGAAAGATCATCAACCGCAAGAGCATTTCTTTTATGCTTCTGGAAGATCTTCTAATGAGGCGGGATTCCTGCTGCAGTTGTTTTCGCGACTTTATGGCACCAATTATGTCAACAACTGCTCGTTTTACTGCCATCAAGCCAGCGGTTCGGGGTTGGCTGCCTCTTTGGGAACGGGCACCGCAACTGTAGACCTCCATGATTTAGATAAAACAGATCTCTTTTTTCTTATCGGGGGTAACCCCGCATCCAACCACCCTAGGCTTATGCGCACTCTAATGCAAATCCGCAGGCGTGGCGGCAAAGTTATCGTGATTAATCCAGTCAAAGAAATTGGCTTGGTTAACTTTAGCGTTCCCAGTGATGTGCTAAGCCTATTCTTTGGTACCAATATCGCAACGCATTATCTTCAACCTCATATTGGGGGTGATCTCGCCCTTCTTTACGGCATCGCCAAACTGCTAATAGAGCAAAATCAGGTTGATCAATCCTTTCTTGAAGCTTCCACCGAAGGGGTGCAAGAATTCAAAACCATGCTTGATGAGCTTTCTTGGGATACCATCGAAAAAGATTCGGGTATTTCCAAACCCCAAATTCAAGAGGTCGCTGATGTTTATGCCAAGGCTAAAAATGCAGTCTTTGGCTGGACCATGGGTATCACCCATCACCTCAACGGCACCAGTAATGTTCGAGCCATCGTCAACCTTGCCCTATTGCGTGGCATGGTGGGTAAACCTTCTTCAGGTTTACTGCCCATCCGCGGGCATTCAAATGTGCAGGGAATTGGATCGATGGGAGTCGTGCCCAATCTAAAAGAGAAATTCCTCAATAACTTGGAAGGGTACTTGAAAACTACCCTGCCCCGCTCACCCGGTTTAGATACCATGGCTTGCATGCAGGCTACCCATGATGGTCAGATGAAAGCCGCTTTTTGCCTAGGTGGCAACCTCTTTGGTAGTAATCCCGATTCTAACTTCGCTGCTGATTCTCTCGCTAAGCTTGACCTCATTACTTACCTCAACACCACTTTAAATACAGGCCATGCATGGGGATTGGCCAAAGAAACCTTGATTCTCCCGGTGTTAGCACGGGATGAAGAGCCCCAGCTTACAACTCAGGAATCGATGTTTAACTTTGTGCGTGTAAGCGATGGTGGGCCCGCAAGATATAGCGGCTTAAAAAGTGAAGTCGAAATCCTGGCTACATTGGGAAGCCGGGTTGTGGGCGACCTGCCCAACCTCGATTGGCGTGCTTTAAGAATGCATCGCACTATCCGCGAAATGATTAGCCAAATCGTTCCAGGGTATGAAGATATTTCCAAGGCGGATACCAGCAAAGCTGAGTTCCCGGTTAAAGGCCGTATCTTTCATGAAGGCCATTTCCCCACTTCTTCAGGTAAAGCTTGTTTCTCGACCGATGCCCTCAGTTCCCAAAATGTTCCAGAGGGGGAGTTGCGCCTAATGACAGTGCGTAGCGAAGGTCAATTCAACACCGTAGTGTACGAAGAGCAAGACATTTATCGTGGGCAGGAACGCAGGGATGTCATTCTTCTTAATCCGGAAGACATAAAAAATCTTGGTCTTAAGGAAGATGATGAAGTGACGGTAAGTAGTGCGATTGCAAAAATGGGGCCATTAAAAGTGAGGCCGTTTGATATCAGACAGGGAAATGCGCTGATGTATTTTCCTGAGGCGAATGTGTTGGTTTCGAAAGATATCGATCCTGTATCGCGTACCCCTTCTTTCAAAAATGTATTTGTTAAAGTTAGTAGATATAAAGCGGAAGCAGGCAAAACCCCACTCGCCGTTGTTTGAAATTCCCACCATCAAGAGAACCTAGGGCGTTGCCCTAGGCTGTTTGAGGTTGCCCTTTCAGGGCATAAATAGCCGGAGTGATCAAAACCCGCATCTGTTTCAGTCATTCTTCCCGCATGCGGGAATCCAAAGCTAAAAAGCCAAGAATGGAACTCCGCATACGCTGGGGTGACAAAGGCGTGGGGTAAGGTGTGTGTGGAGGTTAACACCCACCGCAAGAGAACCTAGGGCGATGCCCTAGGCTGTTTGAGGTTGCCCTTTCAGGGCATAAGATCCGAATTGATTTGTCCCGCTTTCCTGTTTCCGTCATTTTCGCGGATGCGGAAATCCAGAAATACAGTCAGCCAATCATGGACCCCCGTATACGCTGGGGTTAACTTTACATGGGGGGGGCAAAGTCTAAAGGTGTAAATGGAGCGATTGCAGTGGGGCTTCCCCATCTGAATCGCTCTGTCTTTAAACAAGCCCTATCAATAAACGAAAAGTAATAGCAAAACCAACACCTATGCTAGCGAAGCGAAAGGGCCCTTTTCCCGGAGGGAAGAGGGTTGGGAGTTGGGAGAAGAAAAAGAAACAAAAGAAAGAGAGAAAAAAGTAACACTACGCATGGGCAAAGAGAATACCTAGGCCGCTGGCATCTTCCAAGGAAAGTTCTGTGTGTGAGAATCCTGCTTCGGTAGCCATGCGCACATATTCTCTGCCTTCTTCTGGGATATCCGCTTCGATCATGTGGGCTCTTACGATTTTGCAAGATTCGGGGCATTGGCCTTGGGATTTGTTTTCCATGTAGTTGTAGCAGAGGTTTAGCCAATCCTCACGAGATTGGTCATTTAGGCGCATGCCATCGATGATTGCGAGGAAGCCTCCGGGGTTGAGTTTTTTGCGGGCGTTTTCGATGCAGCGTTTTTTGTCTTCGGTTTTAAGGTGATGGAGCGAGTAGCTTAAAAGAATAAGGTCAAACGATTCGCCTGGTTGTTCAAGGTAAATGGTGAAGTCTAAGGGTATGAGGGTTTTTTGCCCATGGAAGTGTTTGAGGTTAGGGAAGCTGAGTTTAAGAACTTCAGCTGCGATATCGACCCCGACATAGGATTTTGCGGGGTGGAGTTTGAGTAGGTTGCCTGCCGGTTCGCAGTCGCCACAGGCCAGGTCTAAGAAGGAGTAGTCTGGGGGAAGGTACTTTTGGATATGAGTTGCGAGTTGTTGGAAGAGTTTTTTGTGGTTTAAGAGGTCGAGGTTGAGGAAGTCGCGGTATGCGTTCCAGCGCGAGTCAAAGAAGTTGCCAATTACTTGAGATTTTTGCCCGCTGGCCATGATCTTTTCCTGTTTTTTAGGGTTTCTGCTGTTTTGGGTGACACCCGCAAAGAAATTGTATCCATATTGGAAGAAGTGTGTTGTAAAATAAAGGGAGTGGATTAAAGGCGGAATTTGGTGGTGAGAAATGGGTTTGCAAAAGTTTGGATTGGTAAGAGGGTTTGGCAGGCTTTAGGGGTTTTGTAAAAAAAAGGATTATTAGCAAAATAATTATTGCATTGATACTTTTCAATTGTTATACATGGAATTATTGATATTTTAATTTTTTATCAATGGATATTGATCGCTCTAAAAACTTAATTTGTTTACGGATTCTTTGCCCAGTGGAATCGTAAGTAAAACAAGGTTCAAATAGTGATCTTTGTCGAGTGTTATTCATCGACTGTTGGCGTTTTGGCTTTTACCTAAGCGTCATGATCGCTCTAAATTTTTTTTGTTTACGAACTTTAGCCCAGCTAAATCGTAAATAAATCAAGGTTCAAAGAGTGATCTGTTCGAGCCTGTTATTTTCTTTTTTTTTCTTTGAAAGGATGGGAGTTATGTTGTCACGTTTAATGAAGCAGAAAAAATCAGGTTTTACCCTGATTGAACTGTTGGTGGTGATTGCGATCATTGCCATTTTGATTGGCTTGTTGTTGCCTGCAGTGCAGAAGGTGCGCGAGGCTGCGGCCCGCACCACTTGCGTTAATCAGTTGAAAAACATTGCCCTTGCAGTGGGTAACTTTGAAGGAACTTTCATGAAGTTCCCCGGGTTGAGTACAAGAACAGCTATTGTAGCAACCGCCCCTCAGAATGCAGATACTTACAGTGGAAGCCTTTATACCCAACTTCTTCCCTATATTGAACAGGAAGCGTTGCAAAAACTAGTTACTGCGAATACTCAAACATGGTTGGCACTTAACCCTCCAGTAGGTGGGGTTGCTCTTAGAGCTACGGCTATTAAAATTCTCAGTTGTCCTTCGGACACTAGTGTAAGCAATGGTCAAGCAACGCAGACTATTGGTGGGGTTGCAGGACCATGGGGCACTACTAGCTACGTGCCGAATTCCGAAGTATTTGGGAATTCATCTACTATGGTTGGTACTACTGCTAATGCTAAACTTTCTTCTTCTTATAACATGGGTAGCCTTTCGAATCGTGATGGTACTTCTAATACTATTACTTTCTTTGAGCAATTTGGTGCATGTGGTGCTGCAGGTGCTAATGGTATTAATCCTTGGATTTTGCCAATTTACTCAGCAAGTGCTCCTGGTGGCGCAGCTGTTGCTTCGCCCACCCCACATGGAGCNGCATATCCAAAGGTTGCAGCTACTGGTGTAATTGGGGCAATGCCAGCACCAGCGCCAACTGCTCAGAGTGGAAGTGTTACTCCAGGTGCTACTACTCCTGTATCTCCAGCTAGACCATTTATTAGCGTTACAGGTCAAGTTAACCGCTATTTCCATCCTTTCCCTGCTATGACATCAAATCAATGTATTCGTAACACCGCAGGCTCAAATGGTGGTGTCATCAATCCTCTTCATTCCGGCACAACCCCTGTTGCTATGGGTGATGGTGGTGTGAAAGCGGTATCATCAGGTATCAGCGTTGTTACTTGGGCTTGGTTGATTCGTCCTGATGATGGCCAAGTAATTGGTTCCGATTTTAACTAAACTAAGGTTTAGACCTTAATCTTGAAAAAGGCAGGTGGACTTTGCTCCACCTGCCTTCTTTTATTTGTATGCATTCTTATTAAGCAGCGGATGTAAATCCGCTGTTAAGTGCCAACAAAAAAACGGTCAAGATAATAGTAACAGCACCCGCGGATTAACATCCGCCGTTCGTTAATACAGGGCAAGTAAAGGTATGTAATGCAATTGCCCTGAAAGGGCAAAATGAGATAGCCCAGGGCAACGTTCTGGGAAAAGGGCACACCAAAACCCCAAGCCCTGAAAGGGCGAAAGGCGTTGTTAAGTGGTTATTGCGCCCCTTCAGGGCTTATTTGATGGGGGATTTATTACCCGGGGTTGCGCTCCGCTCCACCCCGGGCTATCTCATTTCACCCCTTCGGGGCTTAAGATCCACCGCCCGTCATTTCTGCCTACGCGGGAATAATGTAAGGATACCGCCCCGCATCCGGCTCTGAAAATACTGCCAGAAAGCAACCGTCGCTCACACTTCCGGCTCTGATACATCTATGGGTAAAAGTTGAGCACCGCAGTGGGATGGGCTTATTTGTTTTCTGATTGTAGGTGATGGGATGAAGTTGAAGGATAAATAAAAAAGCCCCTGGAATGACTTCCATGGGGCTTTTTTAATATAAATTGATCTGCAGTTTTAGTGAGCCATTTTAGCTTGGAATACTTTCAAATACGATGCGATGTAATCCCAATAAATTATACGCGATTCTTCGGGTATGTCTTTATGCCCAGAGAAAAGATGCTTCCCCTGCACTTTCCGGATTGCAAAGGCATTGCTTGTAAAATAAAAGTTGTAAAAATTATACATACCTTTAATATATTAAAACATTTTTATTTTTATTTTTATAAAAAACCTGATAGTAACTCGATAATTTTTATTTATTGTTGTACTTTTAGTTTAGTAAGGGTGTATAGTGTATGAAGGTTCGAAGAAGGATGTGTGTCGAACCTGTTATTTTCTTTTTTTCTTTGAAAGGATGGGCGCTATGTTGTCACGCTTAATGAAGCAGAAAAAATCAGGTTTTACCCTGATTGAACTGTTGGTGGTGATTGCGATCATTGCCATTTTGATTGGTTTGTTGTTGCCTGCGGTGCAGAAGGTGCGCGAGGCTGCGGCCCGCACGACTTGCGTCAACCAGTTGAAAAATATTGCCCTTGCAGTTGGTAACTATGAAGGAACTTTCATGAAGTTCCCCGGGTTGAGTACAAGAACAGCTATTGTAGCAACCGCCCCTCAGAATGCAGATAGTTACAATGGAAGTCTTTATACTCAGCTTTTACCTTACATTGAACAAGAGGCCCTTCAAAAGTTAGCTATTGTTAACCCTCTTACTTGGCTTTCCGTGCAGGGCACACAAAACCTTAGGGCCACAAGTATTAAAATCCTAGTTTGCCCTTCCGATACCAGTGTATCAAATGGTCAGGCAACACAGGCTATTGGTGGGGTTGCAGGACCATGGGGTGTTACTAGTTATGCGCCGAATTCCGAAGTATTTGGGAATTCATCTACTATGGTTGGTACTACCGCAAATGCAAAACTTACTACCACATATAATATGGGTAGCCTTTCGAATCGTGATGGTACTTCTAATACTATTACTTTCTTTGAGCAATTTGGTGCATGTGGTGCTGCAGGTGCTAATGGTATTAATCCTTG
>B570J29585_1000096_pt1 | contig 10241 bp, 4 predicted proteins | sample LakMenEpi06Jul12_FD_29585 | JGI IMG/M metagenome (IMG submission 29585)
CTTGCTAAAAAGAAAACCGGGGTATTTACAGGCGCTTATGCAATCAATCCCGTTAACAACAAACAGATTCCCATCTGGATTGCTGATTATGTGCTAGCAGGGTATGGCACCGGCGCAATCATGGCGGTTCCCGCACATGATGAGCGTGACTTTGAGTTCGCAAAACATTTCAACCTGCCCATCGTTCCCGTAGTTCAACCTTCAGATGCATGGCTTGAGAAAACTAAAAGTTCCATGCAAAACTTTACCGAACCCTTCACGGATGAAGGTACTGTTTGTAATTCTTCAGAGTTCGATGGTTTGAACTCTTCTGAATTTAAGAAGAAGATCATCGCAGTTCTGGAATCAAAACAACAAGGGTTTGGGAAAGTTAATTTCAAACTTCGTGATTGGCTTTTTAGCAGGCAACGCTATTGGGGTGAGCCTTTTCCTCTTCTTCATCAGGTTGATGCCCAGGGTAATCTTCTAGGTAATATCGAGCCGATTGAAACTTCTGAGTTGCCTTTAGAACTTCCTCAACTCGAAGATTTCAAACCTTCAGGCAGACCCGAACCGCCATTGGGCAAAGCCACGGCTTGGCTAAAAGTTGAACGCAATGGTAAACAGTATATCCGCGAAACCAACACCATGCCCCAGTGGGCGGGTTCTTGCTGGTACTACCTGCGCTATATCGATCCTAAAAACCCCAAAGCCTTCTGCGACCCAGAATTACTTAACGCATGGCTGCCTGTCGATCTCTACATCGGTGGTGCAGAGCATGCAGTTCTTCATCTTCTTTATTCTAGATTCTGGCATAAGTTGCTTTACGATCGTGGCTACCTTAATTGCAAAGAGCCTTTTCAAAAGCTTATCAATCAGGGCATGATCCTTGGCGAAATGGAGTACACCGCTTTCCAAAAAGAAGGTAAGTTCATCTCGCAATCATTAGTAAGCTTTGATGGAATTTCTGCAACAGAAAAGAAAACTGATTTACCTGTTGATTGCATTAAAATAGAAGAATCGAAGGCAGAGAAAAAAGGTGACTCTTTTGTTCTGCTGGAAAATCATGAAATTCGGATCGATGCCCGTGCCTCTAAAATGTCCAAGAGTCGGGGTAATGTCATCAACCCTGACACCGTGGTTCATGATTACGGTGCAGATAGTTTGCGCCTTTACGAAATGTTCATGGGGCCTTTGGAAGCAACCAAACCTTGGAACATGAATGGTGTTGAAGGCGTTTATCGCTTTCTTGCAAGAGTTTGGCGTATGATCATCGACGATCGTGCTGAACATAACACCCTCCTAGAAGCGGTGAAGGATATTCCAGCTAGCCAAGAAACCTTGCGCATGCTGCACCATACCATCAAGCGGGTTACCGATGATTTGGAACATTATCGATTCAACACCGCTATCTCTGCCATGATGGAGTTCACCAATTTCCTAACCCCTGTTGCAGACAAACCAAAGTCTGTTTTGAAAACCTTTGTGCAACTGCTTGCACCCTTTGCGCCTCACCTTGCAGAAGAAGTATGGCAGGCACTTGGGGAAACTGCATCTCTTTCTTACCAACCTTGGCCCACTTATAACCCTGATTTGTTGAAACTTGATACCGTTGAAATACCTGTTCAAGTTAATGGTAAAATTCGCACCCGTCTTAGTGTCGCCCTGGGCTTGGCGGATGAGGCTCTTAAGGAACTTGCTTTGGCAGACCCTAAAGTTCAAGAATTCATCGCTGGTAAACCAATCAAGAAAATGATCATCGTACCGGGGAAACTTGTGAACATCGTTGCAGGCTGATAACTTTTTCTCACCGTAAAGGAAGAAAAGCAGCAGTTCACCGCAAAGAGATGCAAGCATCTAGGCCCATTACTGCCTTGGTGTCACTGTTTTACAGTAGTTTGTATACTTTTTGCTCTAAACAAATTATGCTGCATTGCAGAGATTCATAATACACGTTGCCTACCTGGTTGAATGACATGCCTTTACATGAATTTGGAATCCTAGATTACTCTGTGATGCTTGCCTACTTTGTTGCAATGCTGGTGATAGGCGTTTGGGCGGGGTCGCATAAAAAAAATGATGATGAATACTTCCTTGCTCAGCGTCAGATACCTTGGTATGCGATTGGGTTGAGTATCGTTGCAACGTTGATATCATCGCTGTCGTACATTTCAGAACCGGGCGAGGTCTTTCTATCTGGGTTTACTAACATCACAGGCAAGTTCATTGCGATTGTTTTGGAAACTGGGTTTGTTTTGTTTTTATTCATCCCATTTTTAATGCGGTTTCGTTTCACCTCGGCTTATGAATATCTGGGATACCGATTTGATGCCAATGCTCGTAAGCTTGGGGTGATATTCTTTTCCCTGCAAACAATCGCGTGGATGGGTTTTGTCATCCTCGCAATGGCACGAACCATGGTTGAAGTAACCCATTTGCATCTTGGTGCCATTATTCTTTTATTGGGAATCATTACCACCTTGTATACGATGGTGGGCGGATATCGTGGCGTTGTCTGGACGGATGTTGTCCAATTTTTTCTCATGTTTGGAGGCGCCTTCGGATGCATACTTTTTATTGGTATCACCACCCATTCCACACCCATCGATTGGATATCGGAAGCTGCCAAATACCATGGTGAAAAACAAAGCACCCGGATTTTTAGCCTTGATCCGTATCAGCGCAGTACCGTTGTTTCCTTCGCTTTGACCATGTTTGTCTGGCATGTTTGCATTCACCTCGGAAACCAGATGACGGTGCAACGATACTTCTCCACAACGGATTTGAAGGCAGCACGAAAAAGTTTCATCCTCGCAGTATTTGGCAACCTCCTCATCAATACGGTACTGGTTCTGGTCGGGCTTGCGATTCTCTATGAGAACCTTAAAGGGAACACTCAGGTTGATTTGTCCCAAGAAAAAAAAGCTGACATGATCTTTCCTCGATATATGGTCGAGTTTCTACCCCCGGGGCTTGCTGGCGCAGTGCTGACTGCGGTATTGGCCGCTGCTATGTCTACCATTTCTTCAGGATTTAATTCGCTTGCGACAGTGCTTGCAATGGAAAGAAAACAAACGGATAACCCTTCTTCACGAGTGAGTTTTGCAACCGGTGTCACCTTGCTTGCGGGCTTGCTTTCAACCCTTCTTGCTTACGGCATCGATATATTGGTGCAAGATCGCAACATCGTTGAAATGATGCCCAGAAGTTTTAATTGCTTCACTGCCCCTTTGGGTGGAATGTTTATTATTGGCATTTTTATCCCTTGGATTAGAGCGGTTGCTATGGTTCCTGCAACTCTGATTGCTTTTATTTCTGCAATTCTAATTTCCTATGGGAAGGAACTTCTAGGGCTCGAAAAAAATCTCAGCTTCACTTTGGTAATGCCCGCATCCCTTTTAATCATGATCATTACTGCAATTGTACTTGATCTCATTTTGCCTGGGCCGAGAAAAGATACCGCTGGCCTTACTTGGTTCAGTATGAATCAAAGGCCCAACATACATCCCTCTTTGATTTCCGATTTTCAGGAGAAGAAGGCCAATGGCTAAACCTTTTCGCATTGCTTTCATAGGTGTTGATCATCCGCATGGTTCGGGCTGGCGCGAATCCATCAGTCTTATTTATGAAGAAGCTCACTTGGTTGCTTTTGTAAAAGGATTCGATGGCGCTATTGCAAGCCTTGAAGAAAAATATGCTCTCCTTCCCAGATTTAATTCCGTTACGGAATTATTGTTGTGGGGCGAATTTGATGGCGCAATCGTTTGTTTGCCTAATTGTGAAACTACGGATGTTGTTGTGCAACTTGCCCAAGCTGGAAAAGCTGTGTTGGTCGAAAAACCCTGTGCTGAATCTGCAAGTAACTGGTTGCCTGCAATGAATGCAATCCGTGCTAATAAGGTCGCGTTTCAAGCGGGGTACATGTGGCGTTATGATGAAGGCGCCCAAAGACTAAAATCGATGGTGCTTGAGGGAAGGTTTGGCAAAATCATTTCAATGCAGATGAATTGGTACACCAGCGATATTACAAGGCGTGGCCCTAATCATTATTTATTTGATCCGAAGATTAGTGGAGGCGGGTTTTTTAATTGGCTAGCATGCCATTGGTTCGATCTGTTGATGTATGTGACTGAATCTAAAGTGAAGAGTGTCTGTGCAAAGGTTGGTGTGTTTTCTGATACGAATGCCAAGGTGGAAGATGGTGGGTCTGCCCTGCTTGAGCTTTCCAAGGGGTGTTTGGTGAATTTTTCAGGTGGGTATTGGCTGCCTCGCTGGGCAGGTGAATCGGGGTGGAGTATTTTCGGTTCGCAGCGCTGGTTGCACTGGAATCCTTCACACCCAGGCACTGGTGGACTTTTTGAAATCCATGGCCCTCAACCCCAGTTCATACCCATGGAGGAAAAGTTCATCCTTCCTGTGGATAACACCAAGGGGTATGGCGGAAAGAAAACGCTTCATCTTTTACAAGATTGGATTGCTATGGCTAAAGGGGGCCCCGATTGCAGGAATACACCTGAATCGGTCTATGCCACCCTCCAAATTGTTGATGGTATTTATGAATCGTCCCGCCTTGAAAAAACAATTTCGCTTTCGTAGGGGCAGTCCAACTCTTTTGCTACCTTAGTAACCAAAACTCCGATTTTTTCAATGCAACCATGCATGGTGTCGCCGTCTTTTAAAAAGGTGCCAGAGGTATGGCCTACTCCAGAAGGAGTACCTGTGGAAATAATATCCCCAGGTTCAAGCGTAACCATGGATGAAATAAACTCAATCAATGCTGCGATGGGGAATATCATCTGGGCGGTACTAGAACTTTGTTTGGTATCGCCATTAAGTTTCAGTTCAAGTTTAAGGGTTTGAGGGTCTTGCAGAGATTTTGCATCAAGTACGCAAGGGCCCATGGGGCAAAAGCTATCGAACCATTTGCCATGCAACCAATCGAAGAAAACATCTTTTTCGCGTTTTTTTCTACCTGCATTTGGTCTGAACTTGCGGTTGGAAATATCATTGATGATGGTGTAACCCGCAACATAAGAAAGCGCATCAGCTTCTTTAACAGCCTTGCAATTTCTACCTATGATCACGCCTAATTCGAGTTCCCAATCGATTGCATCGGGGGATACCGAGGGAATGCGAATGGGTTTGTAGGGGTCGTTAAGTGTGGTGGTTGCAGGCTTCATGAAGACATAGGGAAAAGTTTCAGCGCGCTCGAGGGCAATGCCGCCGCCCTCGCGGATATGTTCTGCATAGTTTCCTGCGAGGAGGAAGATTTTATTGGGTTTTGGTATTGGTACAAGAAAACTTGCATCAGCCAGGTTTCTATCGGGGTTGAAGTTTTGAAATAAGCTTAAAGCATTATGATGGTGTTTCCCACCATGAATACAATCAATCAATTCTGCATGTGCTAGCCAGGAAAAATCTTTGCCCGCTTTTTTTGCAGCATCCTCGAGCAACATAAATCCCGCTTCATCGTAAAAAGCAAGTTTGTTGCCCCCCGTTACTTTTACCCTGCTTAGTCTCATGACAATATCCTTTATAAAAACAATAACTTGCTGATTCTATTGTGAATTTAAACTTAGAATCAATTACATTATTAGACTACTTGCAAAAGCACCAAAAAAACAGGATAATCATATAAGCTTTGCTTTCGAAACTATTGTTTTGCATGCAAATATCAGATTTTGTTCGCTATTAATTAAGGCGCAATTAGAAAGTGTTTGAATTCCATGGATTTTCTCGGACTTTTCTTTAAGGGTTGGCCTTTAAAATACCAATTGATGTTTCGGTTGATTCTACTGATTACGGTTACAGGCACCGTTCTTACTTCAATCTCTTTTTCAATGCAATACAACGAGGGTAAATCATCTAGATTCATGATGATGAATCTGATATCCAACAATATCAATGACCTTCTGATGGATTTTCTTTCAGAAATAGAAGGAGAAGCAGAAGCGTATAAAGATTTGTTGACCAAAGCATCGATAAATAACCCAGAAATCAAGAATCAGGCAAGAATTTTTATTGCAAATCATCTTAAATCTAACAAATACATGGACGGTTTTTCCATAATCGACAGCAAAACAGGCCATATGGTTCGTACGATGAAAAACCCAGAAGAAAAATTGTTGGTTGCGGAAACAATTTCTGAAGGAAACCGAGTCTTTCGTTCTACGCTTTATGAGAATCAAGGAACGCCTGAACAAAAAATTATTTTAACTGGCTCAAATGAAAATGATCCCCGTCATTTTGATTTTTATTTAGAATTTAAAGATAACAAAAAAAAGGGGTGGTTTAATTCAAGGGGATATTCACAAAATGTGCTTCATGGTTACCCTCCCATTCTTAGTTATGTTGTCCCCTTGAAAGATGATTCGGGTGCATTAGTGGGGATGTTGACACTTGATTTTGGGGTGCTCCAACTTCAGAGATATCTTATGGATATCACCAACAAAAAAATGGACCGGGATTACAGTTTTGGTGGGATTCCCTTTGTGTTGGAAAGAAGAAACAATAAAGAAATTGTAGTGATTGGCCATCCAGACCCCATTTATATTGAAACAATTCCTGACCCCTCCATTGTTAGTGAAAGTAATAAATTTTTAATTCTTGCAGAAAAACATCCAGATCAAAGAATCAGGGCTTTTACTAAAATCATTGAAAAAGAATATAAGGAAAACAGAGACCCCTTTAATCAAAATTCCACGGGTATAAATGTTGGTAAAGCAGATGATAACAGTTTGTGGCTTTACTCTTGGACTGCAACATACCCTGGCCAGAAACCTGATTGGATCATTGGCGTTTGTGTGAATCGGGAATTAGCCGCTGCATCTGTTATTCGCAGCCTCCGAATTACTCTTTGGGTTTTGGGATTCTTGATTATTGCATCAGTTTTAATTTCTATAAACAATTCAAGAATAATGTCAAAGCCTTTAGAAAATATGGCAAAAGATGTCATCGAAATTGGTAAAGGAAGAATCGTGTTTTCATCCGACAGCAGCCTTTTAGTCAAAGAAATGATTGATTTAAAAGACGGTATCGAAAAGATGAAATCAGGTTTGTTATCATTCAGAAAATACATTCCCTACAAGGTGGTGAACCAAGTATTAGCTTCAAGAAAAACCGCAGAGCCTTTTGCAGAAAAAAAAGAGCTAACGATATTCTTTTCAGATCTAGAAAACTTTACAACCATTTCAGAATCGCTTGAACCAGATAAACTAGTGAAGTTGATCGGTGATCATCTTGCGATGTGTACCAACATCATTCAATCGCTGGATGGAACGGTGGATAAATACATAGGTGATTCTGTGATGGCGTTCTGGAATGCGCCAGAAGATTGCAAAAATCATGAACTTAAAGCCTGTCAGGCAGCGCTGGCGTGCCAGGAACAAATGGTGTTGTTTAATGAAAGAAATAAAGCAGAGGGTCTGCCCCATTTGAAAATGCGAATAGGGATAGGTACTGGTACAGTTTTTGTGGGGAATATTGGTAGTGAAGACCGTTTGAATTACACAGCAGTAGGTGATACGGTAAACCTTGCCAGCAGGTTGGAAGGTACGAATAAAACCTATAAAACCTTGATTCTAATTTCCGATAAGACACAAATTCGAATTCGGGAGCAAATTCTAACCCGGCCTGTGGATAAAGTTGCGGTTAAGGGCAAAGCCAATGCAATACTGATTCATGAGGTTCTTTGCAAAAAAGAAAATGAAACCCCAGAACTACGGAAGATAATAGATTTAACTATGTTGGGATTCGACCATTATTTAGCGATGAGGTTTCAACAGGCGATTGATTGCTTTAAGCAAATTCTTGGGGTTAACAAGAGCGATCATCTAGCTTTGTTTTATATCGAACGATGCAAGGGCTTTTTGGTGTTCCCGCCCCCCTCCGATTGGGATGGTACTTATATCAGCCATTCAAAATAGTTTTGATTTTACCTTGTTAATTAGCTTAGTTTCCAACTCCTACAGGAATGGGTACATCTTCGATACTGATGCGAATCTCGTCTGAATTGCCTGTGAGTTCGGGCGCATACATGCCATTGATTTTGGCAGGCAGGGCATGGAAGAGGCCTGGGATTTCTGCTCGCATTCTATAGCGCAAGCTGTGATTTCCCCGTGCTAATTCCTTGATAAAGAAGCAAACGCGTTCATCCCGAAGTTCCATATAAGCACGCATGTCATTGTTGCCATAACCGCTGCGTAGTTCTACCGGCTCAAATCCAGCAGCTTTCATATCTTCGATCAAAATGTACTCGTAATCATTTTTGCTTAGGATTTCCATTTCGATTTCGACAAGATCGCCACTCTTCACCGAGGCAAGATCTTGGATTTCGCTGCGTTCATATTTTTCGCCTCTTTGGTTTACCGCTTCACCCCGTGCGCCCGGCACCTTTACTTCCGTCGCAGATTTCTTTAAGAGATAGTATTTACGATTAATCTTAACTTCGAGGCCTGCTTTTTTAATGGGTGTTTCAAGGGTAAATACTGTGAGATAAGCATTGAAGTAAAGGGGGCCCGTGCCTTTCTTTCGCAGTTCAACCGTGTGATTGCCGGTGAGAACCCCATCGCCTAGAACTAGGGCTGTGTTTTCGAAGGTGAATAAATCTTTGGGTCCGATTTTCACTTCCTTGATCATTTTTCCATCGAGTAAAACTTCGACAGTCATATCGGGTTTGTCTTCTTGGGATGCGGTGAAGAACTCTGCAAGTGCTTCGATACAGAAAGCAGTATCGCGTGTACTGTTCCAATAAGTGGCATGCTTGCGGTTGTTAAGAATGTATTTTGCAAGCCTTGCAGGTACTTCGCCTTTTGGGTTGGTTTTACTTAGCAGTTTCAGATACCAAGCATTGGCTTCGGTATCGCTACCATACCAGTTCCACCAGTGGTTTTCAGGTGGGAGTTTGAGGTATGCAGTCTGGTTTTCTTCGTCTTGAACAAGGAATTGTTCAAGGTTACGAAGGATCATATCGAGTTTTTCTTGCTGTTTTTGTTTGAATAGTGCGATACCGAAAACAGCCTTGGCATAAGCCGAGATGTGGGTGCGATCGCGGTATAAAAATTCGTTCATTTCATTGTTAGTGGCATCAGCATCGAGCAAAACCATGTAGATGAACGCATCAAGATCGTCTGCATGGTTTTTGTAAGGTTGAACTTTTGCAGGGGCGCGTTTGATCAGCTCCACCTGTTTTGTTTGATAATTTTTCAACCATGCAACACCTCGTTCCAGCATATTTGCTGGAAGCACAACTTTATGATCGCGCGCAATCTGCAAGCCATGAACTACGATTGCTGTGGTATGGGGGTAGGAGTATTCTCCGAATCCGGAGAACCAGCCCCATCCGCCATCGGCAAGCTGCATGTTTTGCAAAGCCTTGATGCCATCTTTGGTCATGGTTTTTACTTCTTCGGGATCGAACACAGGGTTGCGATTAAAGCGCTTCCATCCCTTTGCGCGAGCCATGGGGTCGCCTATTTCCTGTGCATTAAGATTGGTTCGTTTTTCGCGAACTGCAGCAAGATCCACTTCTAATTTTTGCAATAAGCTTAGGGTGATTACAGTAGGAACAAAGCGATTAAGTGTTTGCTCGGTGCAGCCATACGGGTAATCCGCAAGGTAGGGAAGGGCATCGACCATGGCCCCTGCAAGCGTAGGTGAGTAACGGATTTCAAGTCGCGAATCGTTTTCTCTGCGTTGTTCTGGAACATTGAAAGTTAGCTTGGCAGAATTTTGATTCGGCCGGATCGCACCAGAGAATGATTCTGTTCGTGCCATGCCATGTATGTATGCGGGGAAACTCATTTCCATGGCATCGGATTCAACATCGGTGATGCCTTTGATACGAACGATTGCCTTGCCTTCGTTAACAACTTTAACTTTCCAGTCGATTCGTTTTTCTCCATTGGGAGAAATCGGAACCTTAACGGTCAAAGGTGAAAGAGCTTTCAATACATTGCCATCCAGTTCGAGGGAAACCTCAACAGTCTTTGCATCTTTTAAATAGTTGTGAACATTAGCGCTTAGAATAACTTCATCATTCTGAGTGAAGAATCTAGGTGATTGAAGGCGAACAAGAAGGTCTTTCTTGGTGGTGACGATGGTTTCGCCTTCGCCTACACGGGTGCCTGCAGAGATGGACCAAGCACGCACTTTCCAACCAGTAAGATTTTCAGGCATGGTGATATCTGCGGTGGCAGTACCGTCTGGGCCTGCCTCGATGGAAGCCACCCATAAAGCAGTATCTACAAAATTTTTGCGGATGG
>B570J29585_1000101_pt1 | contig 9958 bp, 10 predicted proteins | sample LakMenEpi06Jul12_FD_29585 | JGI IMG/M metagenome (IMG submission 29585)
AAGAAACATCCTCATTAGTAGCGACAGCATTTGCGCCTAGTATATTTAGAATACTAAGGTTTTTTTTTAAAATAGAAAATGCTTCTGGGTTCTTTTCAAAGAAAAATACTTTTTCTACCTCTCTTGATAAACATTCCAATCCAAAGGAACCAGAACCAGAAAAAAGATCTAGAACTGTCGAATTTTTAAATTCAAATTGAATTTTATTTGAGTGTTGCAGTATATTGAATATACTTTCTTTTACTCTATCCCTTAAAGGTCTAGTAATTAATTTACTCGGAAAAAGTATTTTTTTTCCTTTATATTTTCCTGATATGATCCTCATATAATCTCATTTCTTTTTCTTCTGCTTTTTCTACTTTTCCAGCTAATAAATTTTTGAGTTTAAACGGACCATATTCTAGACGAATTAGTCTATTCACTTTAAGATTAACAGCAGCACATAAATTTCTTATTTCATTATTTTTTCCTTCGCGCATATGAAATTCTATCCAAGAATTTGCATTTCCTTTTTTTAAAAATTTATATTCAAACGGAGCGTATTGAATGCTGTTTATTTTTATACCTTTGCTGATCCTGTTGAGAGAATTTTCATCTATGTATCCATAAACTCTAATTTTATATTTTCTAATAAATTTGTTTTTTGGTAATTCTAAATTTCTTATTATTTCACCATCATCTGTTAATAATAAAAGTCCTTCAGAATTAATATCTAATCTACCAACTGTTTTTATTTTTTTAAGATTAAAAGGTAATAGATCGTATATAATTGGCCTGTCGTCCTGTTTATTTCGAGAAGTAATGTAGTTTAATGGTTTATAAAATTTCCATACCTCTAGTTTTTTTTCAAGATTAATCTTTTTATTATTTAAAACTATTTCGTCTTCATTGTTTACAAAGGTAATGGGTGATGAAATAATTTCTTTATTAACAATAATTTTATTTTTTTGAATTAATTGCTCTATTTCACGTCTAGAACCATATCCTTTGCTAGATAAAAATTTAGCTATTCTAATTTTTTTTTGATAATTATTATTCATAATGAATGGTCAGATTAATATTTATACTAATTTACTTTTAAAATTATCAAAAAAAGCTCTTGCGTTAGGAGAGCTCCCAATTAGCGCAATTATAGTAGATCCAGTTAATAAAAAAGTTATATCAGCATGCATAAATCAAACTAAAAAAAATCCAATTTTACATGCGGAGATTAATGCTATTTTAAAAGCTTTAAAATTAACAAATTCAAAAAGATTAGATAAATTCGATCTTTATTGTTCTTTAGAGCCATGCGCTATGTGTGCATCTGCAATTTCTCTTTCTAGAATTAGAAGAGTTTATTTTTGTTTAGAAGATAAGAAGTCGGGAGGTTTTATTAATGGTCCAAAGTTGATTTATTCTAATAATTTACACCATAAGCCTAAGTTTTATTATGGTTTTAAAGAAAATATTTTTTTAGATTTAATGAAAAATTTTTTTAAGAAAAAACGTAATTAGCTATCAATAGCTCTCCAGCCAATATCTTTTCTAAAGTATTTATCTTTCCAGTTAATTTTTTTCAACATGTTAATACATGTATCTCGAGCTGATTTAAGATTTTTATTTAAGGCTGTAGCATTTAAAACTCTACCTCCGGATGAGAAAATTTTATTATTTTTTTTAAATGTACTTGAGTGAAATAAATATTGATTATTATTAAGCAATATTTTCTTTGTATTTTTTATTTCTGATATTTTGCTTTGCTTATTAGGATATCCTTTAGATGACGCAACAATTGTTATGGCTTTTTTATTGCTCCAATTAACTGTTGTTTTATTAATTTGTTTTTTTTTACAAGCTAATATAATTTTCAATAAATCTGTTTTTAATCTCATCATCAAAACTTGGCATTCGGGATCTCCAAGTCTAATATTATATTCAATGAGCTTAGGTTGATTATCTTTAATAATTAAGCCTGCGTAAAGAATTCCAACAAAAGGACATCCCAATTTTTTTAGTCCTTTTAGCGTAGGTTCAATAATTTGCTGCTTTATTTTTTCCTCAACTTTTTTTGTTATAATATTTGAAGGAGAATAAGCCCCCATTCCTCCAGTATTGGGACCAGTATCACCTTCACCTATTCTTTTGTGATCTTGCGCTGAACCAAAAAATTTATAATTTTTTCCATCTGATAGAATAAAGTAACTTACCTCTTGTCCTAATAAAAATTCTTCAATAACAAATTTTTTAGAACTTTTAAATTTTCCTTGATTAATTTCTTTACATTTTTGCAATGCCTCATTTTTATTATTACAGATAAAAACTCCTTTACCAGATGCTAATCCGTCAGCTTTTATCACTATAGGAGTATTCATTTTTTTTATATATTCTTTAACTCCTTTCATGCTACTAAAAGATTTATATTGTGCCGTAGGTATTTTATATTTTTTGCAGAGTTGTTTTGTAAAAGATTTAGATTTTTCTAATCTTGATGCCGCTTTAGAAGGTCCAAATACAAAAAATCCTTTTTTTTCTAAGTAATCTTTAATACCTTTAACTAAAGGAACTTCAGGGCCAACAAATACTATTTTTATATTATTATTTTTTAAAAATTCTGAAATACTTTTAAAGTTAAGAACATCTATATTGATATTTTCTGCTATTGCACTTGTGCCAGCATTTCCTGGAATACAAAAAATTTTATTGGTTTGTTTTGATTGTTTTAATTTAAAACAAATGGAATGTTCTCTTCCGCCACTTCCTATAACAGCTATGTTCATATAATAATATAGGTATATAAATTGATAATGAAAAACATACCAGAATTTTCTGTTTCAGAAATTACATCTTTAACAAAAAATATTTTAGAAGAAAATTTTGAAAGAGTGAGAATTAGAGGAGAAGTTTCTAAAATAAAAGAAAATAAAGGTCATTTGTATTTTTCTTTAAAAGATGAAAATTTTGTACTGAATGCTATTTGTTGGTCTAGCGCAGTACCGCTTTTGCAAGTCTTTCCAGAAGAGGGAATGGAAGTTGTTGCTGAAGGAAAAATTACAACCTATGCTAAAAGTAGCATCTCAAGTTACCAAATTAAAGTAGATCAAATCGAACTTCAAGGCGAGGGAGCGCTCCTAAAATTAATTGAGCAAAGAAAAAAAAAATTACAAGCTGAAGGATATTTTAACGAAGAGCATAAAAAACCTATCCCATTTATTCCTGATAAAATTGGAATAATCACCTCTCCAACAGGTGCTGTAATAATGGATATTATTAATAGAGTTAAAGATAGATATCCAACCCATCTTTTAATTTATCCAATTTCTGTGCAAGGAAATAAATCAGCAGGAGAAATTATTCAAGGAATAGAATTTTTTAACAAAAAAATTAATGTCGATACAATAATAATAGCTAGAGGAGGTGGAGGAGTAGAAGATTTAATATCATTCAATGATGAGAATGTAGTTAAAGCTGCATTTGTAAGTAAAATACCAATTATCTCTGCAATTGGTCATGAGACTGATTTTACTTTACTGGATTTTGTTGCAGACTATAGAGCATCAACTCCAACAGCCGCNGCAGAAAAAGCTGTNCCAGAAAAAAATAATTTAACAGAAAAAATTTTTGCATTACAAAAGCAATTAATTTCTGGTTTTAATTTATTTTTAAAAGAAAAAGATAAAAATATTTATCAATTGGTGAAATCATTAAATATTAATAATTTAAAAAATCTTATTAGAGAAAAAAAAGAGAAAATTAAAAGTTTTGATAAATCTCTTGTTAATTTATTAAAAAATAAATTTAAATATTTTCAGTTAAATTTAAATAGTATTTTTTCTAGATTAAATAGCTTAGATACTAATAGAATTCTAAAAAGAGGTTTTTCAATTGTCAGAGACTTAAATAANAATCTTGTTTACAAAAAAGATCACGCTAATAAAAATAATGATATTGTAATTGAATTATCAGATGGAAANATTAAAGCTAAAATTAGTTAAAAATATTTCTTATGAAAGAAGCGAAATTAAAATTTAAACCTGCAAATTTTGAGATTATCAATCCAGGCGATTATGTGTTTTGCAAAGTCTCTGGAAAGAAAATAAATTTATCNGAATTAAAATATTGGAATGTGGAATTGCAAGANGCTTACTTTTCCTATGTTGANGCTGCAGAAAGATTTAAACAATTGAATAAAAAATAAATGCGTTTTTTAATTATATTATTTTTATTATTCCAATCAAACTTTTTAAATGCTTTTGAGTTAAATGGAGAAATTATTCAAGGAGCGCTTATTGTTGGGAAAGAACAGCCGGATAAGTCTATATATGTTAATAATCAAAAAATAAAATTATCCAAAAATGGTATTTTTGTTTTTGGTATTAATTACAATCAAGTAGGAAATGTTGTTATTGAGTCAGTAGATAAGAATAATCAAATAATTTCTAAAACTTACAAAATAAAGAAAAGACAATACAAAATTCAAAAAGTAGATGGTCTTCACGAAAAAATGGTTACTCCTGATCAAGAATCATTAGAAATAATAAAAAAAGAAAATAATTTAATTAAAAATGCTCAATTGATTAATTCAGATTTTGAGTTTTTCTCATCCGGATTTAGTAAGCCTGTTGATGGCGTGATATCAGGGGTTTATGGAAGTCAAAGAATATTGAATGGCAAAGCTCGTTCACCACATTTAGGTATTGATATTGCAGCACCGAAAGGAACAGACATTAAATCCCCGGCTGATGGCTATGTGACACTTGCTGAAAATGGTTTTTATTTTACAGGGGGAAGTATAATTTTAGATCATGGACATGGGGTTTCGACAATTTACGCTCATTTAGATGAAATTTTAGTAAAAAAAGATGAATTAATTAAAAAAGGGCAAGTAATTGGAAAGGTCGGCTCAACAGGCAGAGCCACTGGACCACACTTGCATTTTGGAGTGAATTGGTTTGATGCCAAAATTGATCCAGAATTAATTCTTAAATAGTATTTTTATTTCCATCGATCATGTGACCATAGCCAGTGAGCAGGATCTCTTTTTATAAACTCCTCTATTTTTATATTCATGATTTGAGTAATATTAAAAATATCTTTATCATAATCATTAGTTCTGTTTGTTATCAAAGGTTCTTCAATAAAAAATTCAAAATTAGTTTTTTCTAATCTTTTTAAAAACACCGGAACAAGCAATGCATCATATTTAATAGTCAATTGAGCAGGAGTTATCGTAGTTGTGGCTGGCTGATCAAAAAATGGTACACGAATACTTGATGATAATCTTTGATCAACCATTAATGCCAAAGGGTTGTTGTTAGAAATATGTTTAATTAATTTTTTAGTTCCGTTGGAACCTTTTTCTATTTGGATCGGGCAAATATATTTTTTTCTAATAAATTCCATAATTGGATTTAAAAAAATATTATTGAGAGGTCTATAAATAGCGCCAATATCAAATCCTAATTCTTGCAAACATTTTGCCATCAATTCAAAATTTGCAAAATGACCAGAAAAGAAAACTATAGGTTTATTATTTTTTTTTAATATTTCCATATTGTTTCTATTGGTAAAAACTATTTTTTTTTTATTATTATCTATTATGCTGAATTTATTTACGTGAATATATTCCCCAAAAATTCTTCCTATATTTTTCCACATACGTTCGATCATTTCATTGATTGATTTTTCATTAAAATTAGGAAATGCAATTAAAATATTTTTTTTAGCTATTGTTCTTTTTCTAAATAAAGGACCAAAGTATTTCCCTATTATTTCTCCTAAGTCAGAAGATAATTTAAGACCAATAATTTTAAATACTAAAAAAAAAAATATTACTAAGATAAATTCTAAAAAATATCTGATAATTTTCATTAAAATAAATTTTTAAGTTCTTTTTCTAAAGATTCTTTTTCAACTAATAGAGTATTCAATTTGGTATAATATATCTTTTCTTTAAATTGATTATTAATTCTTACGTAATCTTTTTCAGTTGTTATTAAATTGCACTTATTATTTTCGGCTTCTTGAGATAAAATTTTATAATTTTTTTCAGTAAATTGAAAATGGTCTGGATAAATAATTTGTTTTATGATTTTTACGTTGTGATCTAGTAAAGTATTAAAAAAGCTATATGGATTACCAATACCAGTAAATGCTATAAAATTTCTATTCTTTAATGTTTCAATGTTTTCAATTTTGTTTTTGGCGTAAATAATCTCAATATTCGGATTTATTGTTTTAATTTCTTTCTCAATGATTTGATTTTTTTCTCCTTTAACAATTATAAAATTAGCTTCTTTTATTGATGTTAATGGCTCTCTAAGAGGCCCAGAGGGTATTAAATTGTTATTTCCAACCCAATTTTTTGAATCAAAGCATAAAATATTTAAATTTTTAAATATTAGATGATCTTGAAATCCATCATCTAGAATAATGGCATCATATCCTAATTTTATAATAGTATTTATGGCCTCAGCTCTATTATTTGAAATATATACATGTCCAAATTTGTTTAGTAGTAACGCCTCATCACCTGTATCCTCGGTGTTTTGATTGGGTACGTTTAGTTCATTTAAATAAATATCTTTCTTACTTTTTCTTCCATATCCTTTTGTTAAAAAACAGACTTTTTTAGATTGATTTAAAATTTTGATTATCTCTATGGCAGCAGAAGTTTTGCCAGTGCCGCCAATATAAATATTTCCTACGCAGATTATAGGAATATTAAATTTTTGTGTGATAGTAATTTTCTTCTTTATTATGCTAATAAGATAATAAATAATTGATAATGGATATAATAATATAGATAAAAAAGAATTATTTTTTTTATCCCAAAATTTTGGTTTAATGAAATACATCTTGTTAATTAACTATATACTGATCTAATTTTTTAATTATTGATGATAAAATTTCATCACCCATTTTAATTATTTTTTCTTTAATATTTTTATTTTGATAATTATTAAATTTTTCTTTTAGTTGATCAATTAATTCTGAGACAGAATTAATCTGAAAAGCAATATTCTCTTTATTTAAAAAATCATATATTTCACTAAAGTTATGCACGTAGGGTCCATGAAAAATTAAAGAGTTGTTATTAGCAACTTCAATTGGATTTTGTCCGCCATGCTTAACTAAAGATCCACCAATAAATACGTATTTTGATGATTTGAGAATTTTTTTAGTATTTCCATATGAATTAATTATTAAAATATCGGTGTTACTTTCAAAATTATCAAGAGATTCTGCAATTAAAAAATTTAGATTAGAGTTTATAATCACTTTCTGTATTTCAGGAATTCTATTTATGTGTCTTGGTATAATGATTGTTAATAGGTTAGGGTATTGTGATTTCAAAGATGTATGTATTTTTATACAAAACTCTTCTTCTGAAGGATGAGTACTAAGAGCTATAAATATTAATTTTTTCTGCAAATTTAAATTTTCTTCTTTTTTTTCAAAATCTTCTGATGCTATAAATTTAAGATTACCTAACATTTTGATATTATTAGTACCAAAATAATTAAAATAATCAGTACTTTCATTGCTTTGACATAGAATTAAATCAAAACAATTTAGTATTTTATTCATACTATTTTTTATTAGTTTCCATTTAATAAATGATTTATTAGAGATTCTTGCGTTAAGTAGAATTATTGGAATATTGTTATTTTTTGCGTAAAAAATCTGGTTTGGCCATATTTCAGATTCAGTAAAAAAAATAATATTAGGTTTCCATTTTTTAAAAAATTTTTTAATGATTTGCGGACTGTCAATAGGAGCGTATTGATGAATGATATTATTAGTATTGTAATATTTTTTTTGAAAAACTTCATTTGAGCCCAAGGTAGAAGTTGTAACTAAAATCTGGTTTTTTTTTAAATAGTGATCAATTATCGGAAATATACTTTTTAATTCTCCAATGCTTGAGCAATGAAACCATATTAAATAACCATCATTTCTGACTTTAAGAGAAACTCCCAATTTTTCTTGATAGCGTAATGGACACTCTTTTTTTTTTAAAATTCTAAAATAAAGATAAGGATATAATAAATAATAGAAGACCGTTGTTATAAAACAATAAGCAATCCTCATTAATTTATAATTTGTTTTTCGTATAAGTTTTTGTATATCGAAGAATTTTTTACAAGAAATTCATGACTGCCTTCGTCAACTATCTGACCGCTATCAAAAACTAAAATTTTATCGCAGTTCATGATCGTCGATAATCTATGAGCAATTATAATTGTTGTTTTATTTTTAGTTAAATTTTCAATAGCTTTTTGAATAACAGCTTCAGACTCAGAATCTAAAGACGAAGTAGCCTCATCTAATAATATTATCGGGGAATCTTTTAATATAGCTCTTGCTATTGATAGTCTTTGTTTTTGCCCTCCTGATAATTTTATTCCATTTTCCCCGATAATAGTTTCATATTTGTTTGGAAGTTTTTCTACAAAATCTTGAGCAGCTGCAAATTTACATGCGTTTATTATTTCATCATTAGACGCTGATGCATTTCCGTATAATATATTGGATCTAATGGTATCATCAAAAAGTATTACATCTTGACTTACTATTGAGATTTCTTTTCTTAAAGAATTTAAATTTATATTATTTATATTTTGGTCATCAATAAGAATTGTGCCGTGTTTTAAATTAAAGAATCTTGGAATTAAATTTAAAAACGTAGTTTTCCCAGACCCGCTTATACCAACTAAACCAACTTTTTTTCCACCTTCTATTTTTGCAGATAAATTTTTTAAAGCATGTGTTCCATCTGGATATGTGAAGCTGATATTTTTAAACTCTAATGTTGCATTTTTTAATTTTAAAGAAGGAGCATTTTCATCGTTGAAAATTTCATTTTTTTGATCAATTATTTCATATATTCGTTTGGCGGCTGCAATACCTTCTTGTATGCCAACATTAATCCCAGCTAATGCCCTAACTGGCTGGTAGGCTAACATTAATGCAGCTAAAAAAGAAACAAACTCTCCAAGGGTTATAGCGCCTTGAATACTTCTATAACCTGCAAAAAAAACTACAATGGCAATTGCAACAGCAGAAATTATTTCCATTATTGGACCTGCACCCAATCTTGTTTGCTCAACTTTTCTTATAGCTTTAAATCTTTCATCAATAATCATGCTAATTTTTTTTAGTTCATCCTCTTCTTTTTGATAGATTTTTATTAACCAGGATCCTTTGATTATTTCACTCAAAAATTTCATAAATTTATCCGAAGCTTCTAGACTTACATGGACTTTTTTACCCATTTTTTTTCCTATATTTTTTGAAGAAATAGCAGCAACAGGTATCATTATCATAGCTAATAAACTTAGTTGCCAGTCGTGGTAAAACATTAGTCCAAGCAATGCTATCAATGTAAATGTTTCTTTAAATAACGTCACAACCACACCAGTTAAAATCGTAAATAATATGGTTATGTCATTAGTAAAATTAGACAAATATTTTCCTGAATGTTTTTTAGTAATATGAGAAATGTCAGATAGTAAAAATTTTTGAGCCATTAGAGTTTGAATATTTTTAATTATTTTTATTCCAACTTTAATTGTAATAATTCTTGTTCCGTAAATTGAAAAAGCTTTTATTATAAAAGTAAAAACTATTGCTAGTGGGATAAGGTATAGCATTTCTCTATTTTTATTTTCAAAAATTTCTTTAATAGCAGGATCTAGTAACCATGCCGTGGCAGCTGTTGTAAGAGAAGTTAAAATAATAAAAACAAAAGTTATACTTAGTTCTGGAATATATTTTTTAACCTGTGTTCTAAAAATTCTATTTATAAGTTCTAATTTAGTCATTTATTTACCCGCAATACTTACGTTGTTAATTCTAATTGTTGGAGAATTAGTTCTAGATTTAAATTCTAAATCATTGGCCAATAGCATTTCTTTGAACATATCTTTAATGTTCCCAGCAACCGTGATCTCGCTAATTGGATAAGTTATCTCAC
>B570J29585_1000127_pt1 | contig 9260 bp, 12 predicted proteins | sample LakMenEpi06Jul12_FD_29585 | JGI IMG/M metagenome (IMG submission 29585)
AGACTCAGGATTTAAGTCTCCCTATTAGACAAAAAAATCATGATAATGATAATAAAATGCTAATAGAAAATTTACTATCTACCCATCATATCCCGCTCAATAAACATATCTCTGGATCGATGATGGTATTATCTAAAAAATACTTAGATTTATTATTTAAAGGCAAAGAAATGGAAGTTTTTGAATTTTTAAGCGAAAATAGCATTCATAAAACAGGCACACCTTTTAATGAATTTCATTTACTCGAACAAATAATTACAGCGGCCGTCGNGCCTCTAGGCGGCACTATCAAACTTGTATAACCATCATAAGCAATTGAAAAATTCTTTGTAATGAGTAATGACGGATTTGAACTTTGTTTCAGTTTATTATTAATGTAAAAAAATTACGAACGAAACAAATTAATTTATGACACACAAAGAACAACAAGAACCTAATATTATATTAGCTTTTGGAGCCGACAAGCACTACATTAGTAATGTTAATTTTCAAAATTATTTGAAATCAATTAATATAAATTCAAATTTTGATAAAAACATTTTAGTTTATTTAGGAACAGATGTTGATACTGTACCAGAATCTAAAATAGAATTAGCTCAAATTGATGTAAATTCAATAGTAAAAAAGAATAAGAATAATTGTCTCCAACATGGAGAATTTTTAAGAGCAGAAGGATTTCAAAACTTTTTAGATTCGGACATTATAGTTTTCACTGATGGAGATATGGTGTTGCAAAGAAGTTTAATGCCAGATGAAATGATTTTGTTGAGAAGCTTACAAGATAACGACGTGTTTGTTGGATATAATGTATCACCTCAGCAAACTTTAGCTGATGAAAGCATAAAGCTCGTCTGTAAAAAAAGCAATGAATGGATGCAAGAATTTATAGATACCAAAAATCTAAAAAATATAAAATGTTATAATACTGGCGTTTTATGCATGAATATTAAAACGTGGAAAAAACTATGCTTTTTATATATACAAAAATTTGATTGGATTGATGAAATTTTTAATCATTATGCTAATCAACAATTTTTAATATCTTATATTATTGGAACTGAAGGATTTAATATTATAGAAATGGGATATGATATTCATAATCATAATATGTTTACTCCAGCAAAAGGGACTACTAAAGAAGAAGGCATTATAAAATATAAAGGAAAAACTGTGTTATTTAAACATAAATGGTTTTAAAATATGAAAACAAAAGAAACGTACAGAGACGCCCTACACAAAATAAAATCTTATAAAATTGAAGAAGTAAGTCAAAAATTAATAATAGATTCTATTTGCGAATTTGGTTTAGTATTTGACAATAGAGATATTTACGGAGATTATAAAAAATATATGAATTCAAATGGAGAATTGGGTTTATGGCAAAGACCAATTCAACTAAGCGAATGTATATTATACTTGTTAAAAAATTGTTCTAAAATTAATTCATTTTTAGAAATAGGTACGCATAAAGCATTAACTTTTTTAATTTTTAGAGAATTTTTATTTTTACAAAATCCAGATTTAGAATCATTAACAATTGATCCAATAAAATTCGTGTCAGATGATTTTTTAAAATTTTTTAGTATAAATTATCAAAATACCCGTGCTAGTAGTATTGAAAAAAATTATGATTTAATATTTATCGATGGAGATCATGCATATAATTCCGTGAAAAAAGATTTTGAGTTAGCTTTAAAATTAAATCCTAAATATATTTTGTTTCATGATATTGTTGATAAAAACTGTCCAGGTGTTGTTAGATTCTGGAGTGAAATTAAAAAAGATTTTAAAAATTATCACGAATTTACAGATAGTAATGACCTAATGGGGTTAGGATTAATTGTTTTAACGTAAAAATAATATTAAACTAATGAAAGTAAATATAATAGGATGTGGACTTTCTGGAATAACAGCTGCCATACTTTTGAAAAATAAAGGGTATGATGTCGAAATTTTTGAAACAAGAAGCCATATTGGTGGAAATTGTTACGACGAAAAACAAGACAGCATAACTGTCCATAAATACGGGTCTCACATATTTCACACAAATGACGAAGATGTTTGGGAATTTCTCAATAGATATACGTCTTTTAATAACTATGAACACAAAGTAAGAGCTAATACCAGCATTGGTTTAATTTCTATTCCATACAATTATAAAACTAGAGAACAGATAGGCAGAGATCTTTCGCCAGAAGAAATTAAAGAATTAATATTTAGAAAATATTCAGAAAGACATTGGGGCATTAAATGGGAAGATTTACCTGCTTCTATCTCTGGAAGAGTGCCGACAAAAAGAGACAACTGGGATGAAAGATATTTTACTGATAAATATCAAGGGATACCTGCCAATGGTTATGCTGAAATGTTTAAAAATATGCTAGATGGCATAAAAGTTAATGTTGGCGTTAATAAGGAAGAATATAAAAAAATAAAATGCGACAAAATGATTTATACTGGTAAACCTGATGAATTTTATAACTTTCAGTTCGGAAAGTTATCTTATAGGTCTTTGCGCTTTGAGCATTACAAAGTTAAGAAAGATGAAAACTTTTCTTGGGAAAAAGGATCCGTCATAAATGAATGCAACGAATTGCCATTTAATAGAACAATGGATAACTCGGTATATTTGAATGAAAATTTATCTTATACTATATTAACAAGAGATTATCCAGAAGAGCATGATAACACCAACGATCCAATATACCCAAAAGATTTTGGTGAAGGCATGTCTATTTATTCAAATTATAAAAAATTAATACAAGCGGAAAGTGATGTTTTGTTTTTGGGAAGACTTGCTAGTTATAAATATTTAGACATGTGGATGGCTGTAAAGCAAGTAATGGTTAAAATAAATAGTTTAGATTAAAACCGTGTATATAAAAATGAGATACTATCTCTTAATAATAAAAACCATATATTATATATCAGCTGCCTTACTGATTCCGAATTAGTTTTTACTCAAAGCTCACAGGAAAAGCTAATTGTACTACCAATTAATTTAACCGATCAAATAGAAAATTTAATATCCTTATTACCGAGTAGACCTGAATTTTTTGGTCCAAAATTTACTGGACTAATCTATGAAAAAATATCAGCTAGTCTATACTAAAAAGTTGTAGATATATAATAAAGAGTGTCCCGAATGAAGAAAAAACTTTTATTTTACGGAAATTGCCATTGCGCTTTTATTTCTAAGTGGATATTTGAACATTTTAGCGATAAATTTGAAGTTCTAGATTGCCTGGAATGTGGCGTTGATCAATTTCACACCAGTAAAAATTTTGCTATCTGGAGGAACAACTTAGAAAAGCAAAAAAGCTATTTTGAATGCGTTCACAAAAAACTTCAGCAAGCTGATTTTTTTATTTTTCAACCTATCGAAAACGCAGCTATTGAAGAGCTTAAAACTGAATATTTAATCGATAATATATTTAAAGGTATAAGTATTTGTTTGCCAAATTCAAGATTTACTGGGTATCCTTTAGATCAATATAGCTTATGCAACTACGTGAATTATATAACTGATAACATAACAAAAGATAAGGATAAAGATAAAATAATTAAATATATAAAAAATAACGATAATCCTGAGTTTAAAAAGATTTTATTTTCGAATTATGAATCGTGTATGATTGAGAACAAACGGCGATACGACCAGCAAGGAAATAATTGTACTAATAAAATAGATATATACGATTTCATCGAGAATAATTGGAAAACCAATTTATTGTTTGCAACACATAATCATCCGGCTGGTCTTTATTGGGTGGAATTAATAAAAATTTTATTTAACCACTTAGAAGAAGACTTAGATTCTAAAAAATTAGAAGTTTTTAATTACCCGAACAAATCCAGAATACTCAACCCTATGGAGTTTTTGTTTTTCAGAAATCTTTTTCCTGAAATAATAATACCAAGAGAAATCGAAAAACTTTATTCTCTGGAAGAGTATATGCTCCTCGAAAAACAGGGGAATCCCGCATTTCAACTTTTTTATTTCTAAATTGAAAAAAGAAAGTGCTAATAAAGAATTGAAACAAGAAATAGCTTTTCTTGAAAAAACTATTCATGAATTAAAAATTGAGCAAGAAATCTTTAATGGAATAAGCATACAAGTATATCTTCAACAAAGAGATATCGATAATTTAAAATACTTATTAAATAGAACCGTAGAAATTGTAAATAACTGTATAGATTCAAAATCTACTAAAAATTTAAATAATCTTTTGAAAGAGATAAAATCATATAATATAATTTAATATTAATTAAAAATGAAACAGATGCACACGAATTACAAAAAAATATTTTTAGATTTAGGTTCAAACGCTTTCCAGGGGTTAACAAATGTTTTTATGGAAAAACTTAATATCGATTCTTCATGGATAATACAAGCATATGAGCCAAATAAAACTGTATATGAACGCGCGCTTGAGGAGATGAATAGAGAAAATTATAAATCGAATGTTTTTCTAAAATATCCTGATTTTAATTTTTATAATGTCGCAGTTGGAGACTTAAATGGGAAAAGCGAGATAAAAAATGTCGTTAGGTATTCTAGAGATGGTAAACTCTTCGACGGAGATAATGGAGCATCAAGCCTACTCGATGACATCGTATGGCATCAAAAAAATGTAGAGCTTGAAACGCAAACTGTAGAGGTAGTAGATATTAATGATATTTTAAATGACTTATTTGTTAAATATGGAAATGAAATTGAAATTTACATAAAGTGCGACATAGAAGGATATGAATATAAAGTTATAAAAAGATTGTTGCAATCATCGCATCTAAAAAAGATAAAGCAAATCTTTATAGAATGGCATCCGCACTTTTTTAAAAATGAAAATGAAATGAAAAGCAAAGCTATTTTATTAAAACAGAAACTACAAGAAAATTCAATTGAAACGTTTGACCATCATTAATAGACCACCATGCCAAGACAATTTCACAAAATAATATCCAAAGAAGATTCAAGTAAACAAATCAACTTAGAATCTATGAGTTACGAACAAGCTTTAGAAGAAGCTTTGGATAAACTGGGTTGGGTAATGCAATCAGAATGGAACGAACCTTACAATAGTATGTTCCAAGATGTTTCCCCGGCAACATGTTGCGCTATCTATCAAGATGAACATATGATGTCTTTTAATTCTCAAAAAAATTGAATTGACTTACAAATTATTTATAATATATTGTTATTAACAACCCCAACGAATATATAGAAAATCAAAATGAATAAAATTCCAGTATTCTTACATATCCCCAAAAATGCTGGTACTTATGTTTTATCTGTGATTACTTCAATTTTTCGTTTTTATTTACGCGATAAAAGCCCAATAAATAAACCCGTCCAAAATTTAGATTTACGGAAATTTCATATATTAGATTCTAATAATAAGCAGTGTATGAAACTTATTGTTTGGGATTTTAACAACTTACGTAAAAGTCTTAATGAAATATCGCCTGATTTAAAACATAATTTTGTAGATAATATAAATATTACTGATTTAGATCCAGTTCTTAATGAAATAAAAAACGGTAATCTATTTTTATTTTCAGTTTTTATAGAACCAAGAGGAGTAAAGTTAATAAAACAGGGTGTTTTTGAGAATATTTTTGATAAAATAAATAAAATCCCAATATATTTTACTATATTTAGACACCCTTATGATAGAGTTTTATCGTTATATAATTATATTAAAAGTGGCGCGTCTAAACATGAGGCTACCCATCAATCAATTCGATTCGAAACATTTGAAGAATATATATCATCTAATGAGATTGAAGAAAGTTGGCTAATACGCAACTTATGTGATTTACCACCATTTCGCCCAATAATAGAAAATGATTTTGAGGTTGCGTGTTCAATTTTAAAAAAATTTCAGATAGAAAACATTTCAAATACAGATAAAATAATTGATAGTGTCTTTACTGAATGTTATGACTGCACAAGAAGCATAATTAAAGAGGGTACAGTTCTTGACAAAAATGCAACAGTATACTCTGAAAATCTTAAATTAGAATTGTCCAGTCTAAGCAAAGAAGCTATGGATAAGTTCTTGGAAAGAATTATGTTTGATAGACGGTTATATAGGCTATTTACGTTAAAAAATTAAAATGTTAGACTTTAGAAGGAAAATTATTTTTACACATCCCCCAAAGTGTGGAGGTACTAGTATTGAAGCTGCATTTGGCTGGCACCCTAAGTATAATCCAAATAGTAACGAATATACTAAATTTTTTCAAGCATTTAAACATGCAAGTTTAACTGAACATATTGAACATATAGAATCGTTAGGATATTCAAAAAATGAGTTTTTTAAATTTACATGCGTAAGAAATCCCTGGGGGATGGCTGTTTCTCGTTTTCATCATGATAAAAAAGATAAAAATGTTCCAGATTTTATAAAAAAAATGGGCTTTGATGAATATATAGAATATAGGTACAAACAACAGAGGCAGAGTAAGAAAATAAAATTTTTGAATATAGATATGTTTTTCTATCACAAAGACCAACCCTGCATAGATTACGTAATAAAATTAGAAAATTTTGAAAAAGATTTTCAATTATTGAAAGAAAAATTTGAAGTAGAACCGCCGAAAAAGATTTTTAACCTTCGAGAAAAATGTCCAAATGATATATATCAAAACTATTATTCCAATCTAAAAACTAAAAAACTGGTAGAAGAAGCCGGACAAACTTTAATCAAAATGTTTGATTATAAATTTTAGAAATCAAAATGCACAAAATCCCAGTATTCTATCATATACCTAAAAACGCCGGTACTTATGTAATTGATTGGCTTTTAACAGGATTTCGGCACTTTAGAACAACTGAAACATTTTGGAACAAATATCATGTTGGCGATAAAGCCATTATAAAAACAATTCAAATTAAGAGTAATACGCTTATTTTAGCGAAGCTCTTAGTGGGAGATCCAAAACATTTTATAGATACATGCAGCCATGTACAAAAAATAACCAAAAATGATTTTATAATAGATTTTAACGAAGAATTTATAACTAAAATTTTACAAGAATGTTTTCTTTTTACTGTTGTAATAGAGTCTTCGGGTTTTACATGTAGAGAAACAATATTAAAGCTCGTTAGGGATGACCACGAGCTTCATCAATTCTTAATTTTAAGAGACCCATTCGAAAGATGTCAATCAGAATTCAACTATTTAACATCCGAGGCATCTAAACACGAGCCAACACATGGACGGCTTAACCAAAAAAATTTTGAAGAATATATATTTTCTTGCCAGCTTTCGGATAGCTGGGTTATAAGAACTTTATTAAATATTCAAGACAAAGATCCTATAACTAAAATTCATTTTAATGAAATAATAGGTTTATTTACAAGAGAGTCTTTTTTTGTATATACAATGAAGAATGTTGACGAATCTATTAAAGATGCTTTAAAAAATAGTTATAATATTGAGATTAAAGACATAACTCTAGGCCCATACGACCAAATAGAAAGAAATAAAAACGAATATAAAAAAATTACTTTTTTATCGTTATCGGAAAAAGCACAAGAAAAGTTTTTAGAAATAACATATTGGGATAGAGAGTTATACTATTATTATAATCAAAGCTCGTCACCTGGGATTAATTTTTTTATATAAATATTAAATCAAACCATATATTATAAAATAATATGACGCCAGAAACATGCAATATGACAGAAGAAGAATACGATAAATATATCGAAGACTGTATAAAAAGCGAAATTGAGACTTTTCACCCAGAGGAGTTCGAGCGGACATACGGAGAAAAATCAAGATATTATACATATACGTCTAATACAAAAGTATATACATATTACGACAATATCGAATTTCATCAACAGGAAGAACTACTTAATCTTTGGAAAAAAAGTTGGGAGAAGCGTGGATTTCAGGCCAAAGTGTTAAGCGAGGATGACGCAAAAAAAAGCCCCTATTATCAGGAATTCATTAACGAATTAGAATCAATACACAAATTTATTACAGGCAATTCTTTAGGGAAATATGGAGCTACATGCTATAAGAGATGGCTAGCGTATTCTGTTCAGGACGAAACTGATGCATTTTTAGTTTGTGACTATGACGTTATAAATAAAAATTTCACATTGGAAGATTTAAAAGAACCAACCGGTAAGATTACATTTTTAGATGGCGTTTGCCCCTGCTTTGTTTTGGGTACAAAAGATCAGTTTCTTAACTTCTGTAAAGATACGGTTAATCTTACAAAGAATTCCCTAGAGAAGACTAAAGAAGCATATCAAAAAGCTTCATTTCGGCATTTTCATGATCAAGAATTCGTAGTATTAAATAAGCTTATTTTAAATCATTACAATATTTGTCCACCTAAAAAATATGTGGATTTATATGAACATGGTAATCCTAAAATGGAGGAATCAAAAGTGCTACATTTTGCGCATAGATCACTAGGAGAAGCTAAAATAAATTTCCCAGGATTACAAAATATTGATTCGGACGAGCTAAGAATAAAATTTGTTAAAGATACTCTTGGATTTGAATTTTAATTTGATTTTTAGTTTAAATCTTTATACAAAATATCAATGATTAATCAGGTTAAAATTACAAATTTACACGATGCCGAAAGGTATTCTTTTAGCGGTGATCATGATTATGACATTTGGATTTCAGCGGTTGATAGCTGTGAAAGAAGAAAAGTTGCTAGAATGAGAAAAAATTTTGATTTTAAAAACATTAAATTTTGTTCTCAATTCTTCGCGGATTGGTCGGAAGAAGATGGTATAAAATGGGATCATCTAAAAGATGACGCCCCGACAGAGAAACATATCTCTAAATTTATTTCATTTTTAAAGCCACTAGCTGAAGACAATAAAGTTCATAATTTGGGAGTTAATTGTTTTGCCGGTATTTCTAGATCATCAGCGTTAGCTATAATAGCACTAGTAATGTCAGGAAAAACTCCCCAGATGGCATTAGAATATGTTCTAGCGATAAGACCAATTGCGTGGCCCAATCTTCGTATTTTAAGACTTGGATCGGAGATTTTAAATGTAGACATGGTTTCCGTAGTTAAAAACTGGAAAGAAAATATTCTCGGCGACGGAGGGATTATATCTAGCTATGAAGATTTACGGCAATTAAATAATCAAATTTTAAAATGTGAAAGTTAAAATTATCGGGTGCGGATTAAGTAGGATTACAGCCGTCTGGTATTGCGCTACCAGGCCACAGGTAAATATATAAATATCTAGACATGTGGATGGCGATAAA
>B570J29585_1000146_pt1 | contig 8683 bp, 10 predicted proteins | sample LakMenEpi06Jul12_FD_29585 | JGI IMG/M metagenome (IMG submission 29585)
CTTTCTAAAATTTCTTTTTCAACTTCAGCATCCAACTTTTCAAAGTAAGTTGTTAAGATAATTTTAGATGAACCTGCAAATTTCTTTAATTGATTTAAAGTTTTTTTGATTAGTTTAGTAAAATCAGCATTNTGATTTTTTACTAAAATAGGCTCATCAATTTGGATCCATTCAGCCCCTTTCTTATTTAAACCAGATAAAATTTCAGCATAAACTGGNAGTAAATTATCTAATAAATCAANGCTTTTAAAAGATTCATCCGTAGTCTTTCCAAGACTTAAAAAAGTCAGAGGCCCCAGAATAATTGGCTTGGTATTAAAGCCTAATTTTTTTGCCTCATCAAATTCATCAAACGGTTTATTTGAACTTAATTTGAATTTTTGATTTTTTGAAAATTCTGGCACTAAGTAATGATAGTTAGTGTCAAACCATTTTGTCATTTCAAGCGCTGGAACATCTAAATCTTTTGTTTGAGAGCCGCGTGCCATTGCAAAATAAGTTTTAAAAGAAACTTTATCGTCTTTATGTTTGTATCTTTCAGGAATTGAGCCAACTAAACAAATAGTATCTAGAACTTGATCATAAAAAGAAAAATCATTTGAGCAAATAAAATCTACACCATTATCTTTTTGTGTTTGCCAATTATTTTTTTTTAATTCATTGGCACATTTTAATAAATCAGCCTCAGAAATTTCAGATTTCCAATATTTTTCTAAAGCATTCTTCAATTCTCTTTTTGGACCTATTCTTGGGTAACCAATACAATTTACTTTTATCATTATGCGTATAACTCCTTCTGTTGTTTATTTTGGGTTGCTATTTTATCGCCGATAAGCCTTTTACATACTGCGTAGCTAAGTTCATATTTATTAAGGGTATAAAAATGAAATTCATCAACTCCCTCAGCGTGTAATTTTTTGACTAAATCACATGCAATACTTGCGCCCACAATCTTTTGAATTTCACTATCAGTTTCAAGGCCTGCAAATTCTTTTTCAATCCAATTAGGAATTGTTGTTCCACATTTTGAGCTAAAATTTTTNACTTTTTCAAAATTATCTATGGGCAAAATACCTGGTATGATTGGAATTTTAATCCCAAGAGATACTGCTCTATCTCTAAATTTTAAAAATTTTTCATAATTAAAAAAAAACTGCGTAATTATTTTATCTGCCCCTTGATCAACTTTATTTTTTAAATTCTCAAGATCTTTAATTTCATTTTCAGACTCTGGATGTTTTTCAGGATATCCGGCTATTGCAATTTCAAAGTTACCTAATTTTTTTAGACCTTTAACCATATCAGCGGCATTAATATATCCCTCTTTATGTGGCACATATTTTGAGTTTTTAGTTCTGACGTCACCACGTAGTGCAACAATTTTATTTATTCCATTTTTTAACCAACTAAGGGCAACTGAGTTAACTTCATCCTTACTCATATCAACACAAGTAAGGTGTCCAGCTGCTGGAATAGTGGATTTATTTTTTATTTTTTTAACTAAAAAATCGCTTTTATCGCGTTCTCCACCTCCTGCACCGAAGGTTACTGAAAAAAATTTAGGAGAAAATTGTTCTAATTTTTTTAAACTTAGCCATAAATTGTTTTGACCTGTTTCGTCCTTAGCAGGAAAAAATTCGAAACTAATACTTAAATCTTTGTTCATAATTTACTTTACAACAAAGGTTTTTGGAAATTTTTTCTAAAAACCACCAGATAAAGCGGCGGTTACAGATGCCTCGCTTTAGCTGGATTTATATAGCGCCCGCAATTTGAAATAACTCAGCGCTGTGAATTAAATAACTTTATTAAGATAATTAGTCAATATAGATCTAGATTTATCAATGATACCAAACAATTATTTACTATTTGTTCAATTAATAACCATACTTTTTATTACTCCTGGGCCACAAAGAATTCTAATTATTACTAATTCTATGAACTATGGTTTTCCAAAAAGTTTATGGACAGGTTTAGGAGATGTTTCTGCCAATGCAATTCAAATGATCTGCGCAACATTTGTTGTTTATTCGCTAATGAANCCAAATCCGCAAATTTTAGATATTTTTAAATGGATTGGAGGATTATATTTAATTTATTTAGCAATAAAGTTTTTAGTAAGAAAAACTAGCCTTACAATAGACAAAACATTNGGNACTCGATCAGCNTTCGATTTATTTAAAGATGGATTNATTTCTGCTTTGTTTAGTCCGGGCGCTATAGTTTTTTTTTTAGTTATGTTTCCTACTTTTTTAGATCCTAATAATAATTTTATAATCCATTTTACTATTTTAATGACAACACATGTATTTTTGGATTTTTTCTTTTTGACAATTTATGCAGGCATTTCAAGTAGAATTGCAATTTTTCTTAAAAATTATCCAAATTTAATAAGCAGAATGTCCGGATGCGTTTTATTATTTTTAGCCTATAGAATTTTGAGCACTAAAATTAATGTATGAACAAAACATTTAATCAGCATTTTAGACAAGGATGTATTGTTGGAATGGGTATTCCAGGAATTAGTTTAGCAGCAAGTTTTTTTGCTTTAGGTGCTCTTTTTAAAAATACAGGACTAAATGCTACGCAAAGTTTTCTTTCAACTTTAATTAGTTTTGCTTTGCCAGGGCAGGTAGTAATGGCTGAGACGCTTATCGTTCAAGGAACTTTTTTAAATATTTTCCTCTCTGTGTATTTAACTAATGCAAGATTATATCCGATGACTATAAATTTAATTCCAGTTATTAAAGAGCAAAATAGACCAAAATGGCATTACTATATAGTTGCGCATTTTATAGCAGTCACAAGCTGGGTTTATATGCTCAACAATTATAAAACAGTTGAAAAAGAAAACCGTTTTAGTTTTTTTTTAGGTCTTAGTGCAACACTTTGGATTATGTCGACTATTACAACGGTTATTGGTTTTTATACCGCTGGAATTATTAGTAAAAATATTTTTATAGCAATTATTTATTTAAATCCTATTTATTTTATGTGTATGATTGTTGCNGGATTAAATAAAAATTACATTATCTTAACTGTTGTTTTATCAGTAATTTTATCTCCTCTTTTNTTTTTAGTAACACCAAGCTGGTCNGTGTTAATTGCTGGGTTAATTGCAGGAATAACCTCTTATTTAATTTTTATAAGGTAAAAAATGTCAGCAAATTATATTTATACAGCAATCTTAATCTCAGCAGCGGCAACTTATTTATCGAGGTTTTTAGGAGTATTATCTTCAAAATATGTAAATGAAGAAGGAAAATTATTTAAGTTTGTTTCTTGTATTTCTTATGGAATTTTAAGCGCATTGATTGCGAGAATTTTTATTCATCCAGTTGGTGCCTTAGAACAATCATCAACATTTATCAGAATTTTTGTGGCAGGCCTTACTATTGTTGTTCTCTTTCTCTCAAAAAAGAATGTTTTATTATCATCCTTTTTTGGAATTATTTTGTTTGGAATTTTAAATTTTTACATTCATTAAAATGAAAAAATTATTAATTTTATTTTTTATTTTATTTTTTACATCCGTTTCTTATTCTGAAGATAAAAAATATGCATATTTTGCAGGCGGTTGTTTTTGGTGCATGGAAGCTGCTTTTGAAAAAATTGATGGAGTGAGCGATGTTGTTTCTGGTTATAGTGGAGGAACAAAAGTAAATCCAACATATGAAGAAGTTTTAAGGGGTCGAACGGGACATATTGAAACTGTAAAAATAACTTATGATCCAAAAGTAATCTCATACTTAGAATTACTTAAAAATTTTTGGATTAATATTGATCCATATGACGGAAAGGGCCAGTTTTGCGACAAAGGCAATAGCTATACTTCGGTAATTTTTTATCAAAATAATGAGGAAAACAAGTTAATCGACCAATCTATTGATGAAATGAAATCATTAAATAGAAAAAAAATTAAAACAGCTTTTGTTGAATTTAAGAATTTTTACCCAGCAGAAGATTATCATCAAAATTATTATAAAGAAAATGCAACGCGTTATTATTCTTATTTACTTGGCTGCGGAAGACCGGCTAGATTAAAAGAAATTTGGAAATAGCATTATATAATTTTCCAAGTCCCAGAAGCTGTTGCAACTAAATTTGTTTTTTCAAATAATTCAGCAACTACAAAAACTAGAGAATTAGTTTTTTTTGATATTTTTACTTTGCCAATTAAAACATCACCTTCTTTTGATGCTGAAATAAATTTTATATCTAATGCAATAGTTACGCATCTTTTTCCATCAATTACATGATAGGCAGCTGAACCCATACCATTGTCTAGTATTGCGGCTATATATCCTCCATGACTGATACCGCCTGAATTTAAATTGTAATTTTTTACTGTCACATTAAATTCAAAAGTGTTTTCTGAAACTTTTTTAAAATCAATTCCACCAATGTGATTGATAAATCCTTTTTTAGTAACTTCAGAGGCAAAATTAGAATTGTTCATATTAACTAATCTTTTCTGGAATAAATTTTAAAACTATTCCATTGTTACAATATCTTTTACCAGTAGGTTCTGGGCCATCATCAAATAAATGTCCATGATGCCCATTGCATTTTGCACAATGATATTCTGTTCTTGGATAAACTAATTTAAAATCAGTGCTTGTTCCAAATGCTCCCGGATAACTTTCAGTAAAAGAAGGCCATCCTGTACCGCTATCAAATTTCATTTTTGAACTAAAAAGTTTATTATTGCAGCCAACACAGTAGTAATTTCCCTCTCTTTTTTCCTCATTTAATCCGCTTGTATAAGCTCTTTCTGTGCCTTCATTTCTAAGCACATTATATTCCGTTTCTGAAAGAATTTTTTTCCAATCCTCTTTGCTTTTAGTCATTTTTTCTTTTTGCTTATATTATTTTAATTTTAAAAATTAATTATTAAGTACTGTAAATAATTTTTAATAAAACACTTTTATAATCAAACTGATTAGAAGAATACAATCTAAAGTAGAATATTATATTAGATCTAGTTTAGCTTTTTTTTTAATCTATAATTTAAAAATATAAACAATTTAAAAGGATTAGTATGTTTAAAAAAATAANATCAATTTTAGCTGCGCTAATGTTTACAGTTAGCACTTCTAATTCAGCTGAGTTTATAAACATTTTAACTGGTGGNACATCAGGTGTTTATTACCCGCTTGGATCTGCACTTACAAAAATTTATGGAGATAATATTAANGACTCTAAAGTTCAAGTTCAGGTAACTAAAGCTTCTGTAGAAAATTTAGTTCTTCTTCAAGAAGGAAAAGCAGAAATAGCTTTTGTTCTTGGCGATGCAGCAAAGGATGCTTGGGAAGGCAAAGAAGATGCAGGCTTTAAGGGTAAACTTGATAAGTTAAGAATTATTGGAGCTATTTATCCNAACTATATTCAAGTCGTAGCNTCTAAAGATTCTAAAATTAAAACTTTAGCAGATCTTAAAGGGAAAGGACTTTCAGTTGGAGCAGCAAAATCTGGAACTGAATTAAATTCTAGAGCTCTTTTTGCAGCCGCTGGAATGACTTATAAAGATTTAGGAAAGATTGAATATCTTCCTTATCAAGAGTCAGTTGAACTAATTAAAAATAGACAGTTAGATGCTACATTACAATCATCAGGTCTTGGTGTTGCTTCATTAAAAGATCTTGCTAACTCATTAGATATAACAGTTGTTTCTGTTCCAGATGCAGTTGTTAAAAAAATGGGAGCTCCTTTCGTTTCTGGAAAAATTCCAGCTAACACTTACAAAGGACAAACAGAAGATGTTAATACAGCAGCTGTAGTTAATTATTTAGTTACACGTAAAGATGTTTCAGATGCAACAGCTTATCAAATGACAAAGTTGTTTTATGAAAATCTTCCAGCATTAGTAGCGGCGCATTCAGCAGCTCAAGCTATCAATGTTAAAGATGCGGCTAAAAATCCGCCATTACCAATTCATCCTGGCGCTATTAAATATTACAAAGAAAAAGGTTTAATTAAGTAATATTTAAAAATGAAAACTAATTATTTATTTAGTTAGTTTATTCAGGGATAGTGAACATAAATCAAAATATTTCAGATAATCCAGCCGATAAAGACTCGGCTGGATTTTATGATCCTTCAACACAAAGTTTTCCAACCTCTTTAGAGGGAAAAGTTTTATTTTATATTGCTATCGCATTTTCTGTATTTCAAGTTATTACTGCAGCTCATTTATTAGATTTGCCAAGTCAGATCTTAAGAGCAGTGCATGTTGGGTTTTTAGGGTTATTAGGATTTCCATTAGTTTGTGCGCTAAAAAAACAAAATAGTTTATTTAAAATTCTGTCCTGGGGTGCTGGAATTTTAAGTCTTGTAATCGCAATCTATCAAACAATTGAATATACGCCGCTTATTACTCGTTATGGTGATTTATTGCCAACGGATATTTTTTTTGGAGTTATTGCACTTATATTAGTTTTGTCGGCAGCCTGGATCGTAATGGGTTATGCACTTACATTAATTGCATCCATCTTTTTATCATATTGTTTTTTTGGAAAATATCTTCCAGGTATATTTCAGCATCGTGGTTACGATTTTAGACAAATTATCGAACACATGAGTTATGGAACAGAAGGGATTTATGGAATTCCCATTTATGTTTCTTGTACATTTGTTTTTTTATTTATTTTATTTGGTTCATTTTTAGAGCGAGCTGGAATGATCAAACTTTTTAATGATGTAGCATTAGGTCTTTTTGGGCATACACGAGGAGGCCCAGCGCAAGTTTGTGTTGCCTCATCTGCATTAATGGGAACTATTTCAGGATCAGGAATTGCAAACGTTGTAACCTCTGGACAATTCACAATTCCTCTAATGAAGAAATATGGTTATTCACCAGCTTTTGCAGGTGGTGTTGAAGCAACTTCTTCTATGGGTGGTCAAATTATGCCTCCAGTTATGGGCGCAGTTGCTTTTATTATGGCTGAAACATTAGGGGTGAAATATTTTGAGATTGTCAAAGCTGCAATCATACCGGCGATACTTTATTATGTTTCATGTTGGTGGATGGTTTACTTAGAGGCTGGAAAAAGAAATTTACTTGGAATGTCAAAAGATGAACTTCCTTCAGTCATAAAAGCTCTAAAAAAAGGCTGGTACTTAATTTTGCCGCTTGTCGTATTAGTCTATTTGCTTTTTTCTGGTTACACTCCTTTATACGCAGGAACTATCGGTCTTGCATTTATAGTATTTTTAATTCTAGGTGCACCAATTGCAGGAACTTTATCAAAATATAAAAGAGTAATGTTTTGGGTTTTACTTGGTTTAGTTTCCGCTTCATTCTTTGAGATGGGAATAAAAGTTATCGTGATTTCAATATCAGTTTTAGTTGCTATTAATTTTGTATTTAAAGGTGGAAGAGAAACATTACTTTCTTGCAGAGACGCACTCGCAGAAGGTGGAAAAGCTTCTTTACCAGTTGGAGTCGCCTGTGCAGTTGTTGGGATTGTAATTGGTACGCTTACCCTAACAGGTGCTGCAAATACATTTGGACAGTTTGTAATTAAAGTTGGTGAAAATAGTTTGTTTTTATCTTTATTATTAACAATGGTTATTTGTCTTATTCTTGGAATGGGAATTCCAACAATTCCAAATTATATTATTACATCTGCAATTGCAGGTCCCGCTCTTTTAAAATTAGGAGTACCGTTAATTATAAGTCACATGTTTGTTTTTTACTTTGGTATTATGGCAGACTTAACACCACCTGTTGCTCTTGCTTGTTTTGCAGCAGCACCATTTGCAAAGGAAAGTGGATTTAAAATTTCTTTAGAAGCNGTAAAATTAGCTGTTGCAGGATTTGTTGTACCGTTTATGGCTGTGTATAGTCCAGAATTAATGCTGCAGGGACTTGCAAATAAAGATATTTCGACAATTATTTTTTCTGTTGGTTACATCTGTATAAAAGCAGTGATTGCTCTTTTATTTTTAGGTATTGCAGCGGTTGGATATATGAATGCTCGATTAAACTTTTTGGAGAGAATTGTTTGTATGGCGGTTGCCATCTTATTGATTGCGGCTATCCCATTAACTGACGAATTAGGCTTTGCGCTTATGTTTTTATTTATTATTTATAGATGGTTTAAATTTAGAAATAATAATTCCATTTCAGCATGAGCCTGTGTGTTTTAACAGGAACTAAAGTTACAACATTTGCAATTTCATTTTTTACCTTAGTATGGACTCATTCAGTTGAGAAAGTTGAATGGCAAGAAGATTGGAGAATTATCAATTCTAAACTTAAAATTGTTGAAGCTAGAGTTAAAGGATCAGGAGCTGGAATGGAGCCTCCAGCTGATTCAAAATTAATCAAGGGTTGGTGGGTTTATAAACCAAAAGTTAGCGCTAAAGATGAATTGATTTTAGCAACATCTGAGACCAATATTAAAAATTGGAACATATGTTTTAATGGTAAGTGTGAAGAACTTCCTAAAAATGAAAATAAACCGTTGAAGTTATATGCTTGCGATAGTAAATAAATCTCGAATTTCTTTATGAGTAAAATTAACTCTTTTAAATCTAAAAAAATAATCAAAGTTAACGGAAAAGATTATGTTATTTATAGCTTACCTGAAGCTGAGAAGAACGGTCTTAAAGATATAAGCAAACTTCCAAAGTCTCTTAAGGTTTTATTAGAAAATCTACTTCGTTACGAAGACAATAG
>B570J29585_1000148_pt1 | contig 8637 bp, 7 predicted proteins | sample LakMenEpi06Jul12_FD_29585 | JGI IMG/M metagenome (IMG submission 29585)
CCGTTCTTTTTCAATTATCTTCTCAAGGATTTCCCATTTTATTGGCTCGATATAGGTTCGGTCTGCGATCTCCGGGTCTGTCATAATGGTTGCGGGATTGGAATTTACCAAAATTACGATGTAGCCTTCTTCCCGAAGCGCCTTACATGCTTGAGTCCCGCTGTAATCAAACTCACAAGCTTGACCAATGATAATCGGGCCTGAACCGATGAGAAGTATTTTCTTCAGATCTGTCCGCTTTGGCATAATAAAACTCGCTACTTTTATATCGGAATGGTAAATCGAATAAACAAAACTTATTGATTCGAGTATTATTAACTAACAACTCTATTCAATGAAATATCTTAGCCTTATAGGGGTTGTTTCCAAGATATTTCGTTGGAATATTGAAATATCAGTAATCTTGGTAAGAATTGCAGGCTTTTTTTGTATGCGAGATTTGTTTTTACATCAAGAATTTACAGGGTTTGGCCCCAGCAGCGTTTTACCTGAGGGGGCTGAGCCTGTTTCTGGCCAAATTAAAAAAAATGGCCCAGGTGGGCTTAAGCATCAGGTCAAAGTGCTTGTTCCTAAGGAACCCGGTATTTATGGGTTAGTAGATTCATCTGGGATTTTGATTTATGTGGGAAAAGCCAAGAATTTGAGAAAAAGGCTGCAATCTTATTTCCTTAAAAAGAAATCGAAAGAAAAAAGGCTTATTAGACGGGCAACCCTAATCTGTTGGCAAACTTGTTTTTCTGAATTCCATGCTTTTTTAAGAGAAATTGAAGTTATTAATCTGTTCCTTCCTAATGCTAATGTAATGGGAGTTGCCCATAGGCTAAGGCCGGTTTACCTCGTGTTAACTTCAAATGAAGCCCCAGCGATCAAACTTCGTAAAAAACTGCCTGGAAAATATTTGGAAGCTTTCGGCCCATTTAACCAAGGTAAAACATTGCGTAATGCAATAAATATTTTAAATGAAACTCTAGGCCTCAGGGATTGTGCCGAAAAAACACTAATTCACTTTACTAATCAAAAAATTTTGCTGGAGATGGTGCCCCAGTTTGGTTGTTTACGATATGAAATTGGTAATTGTTTAGGGCCTTGTGCAGGTGGTTGTACTCGAACAGCGTATTTCGAAAAAGTAAGGCAAATAAAAGAATTTTTAAAAGGTGAAACCGGCCCGGTTCTAGAAATTCTTCGTATTCAAATGTCTGAATTTGCTAGTAGCTTACAGTTTGAATTAGCAGGTCTGGTTAAACAAAAAATACAAACTCTTGAGAGATTTAGCCAAATATTGCAGAAAGTGAAAGATTCAGGAAAACTCAATTTTTTATATTGGCAAAAGCTGAGTGATGGGCGGTTTGCGATAAATAGTATTTGTGAAGGGGTTTTGGTTCATGCAGAAATAGTTGAGCAGTTTAAAAGTAAACTCCCATTACCCAAATCTTTGATTGAAAAAATAAAGCAAAAAGTGAAAGATAATAAACAAGTATTGTGGGAATCTTATCAGAAATTACTCATCCAGAGCTGGTTTAAAAAAATGAAAAATGAACTTGACCATACAATACCCTTACCAAAAATCTAGAATTCGGGCGTTAAATTTTGCCCATCCTACCTTCTTGTACAATTGGTATTGTTTGTTTTTAATTCATTGTTATACCCCGCAAAAGTAAAGTTGATTTTTTGGTCGTAGCGTCGAATCAGGGGAAATTAAACAATGAAAACATTCTTATTATTACTAATTGCTCCGGTATTTGCATTAGCTCAAGTGGGTTGCGCTCATCATCGGGATCGTGACTATCCACCACAAAATTATTATCAGCAGCCTCCAGCAAACTATTGTGTTCCACAGCAACAAACGCAACCATGTATGCCTGTGCAGGGTGCATCCTATAGCCCTAACACTAATATTCAGGGGAATTGGGCCCAACCTAGGGCAAATTGTGCATGCCCATGATATTCTTTAAATGAAAAGATAAAAGTTAGATATCAGTAGTAATAAACAATTGGCTAATTGCTGGTTGTTTGTTACTATTTGAATCGAATAGGAATTCGTTTTTAGGAAAGGACTTTCAGATGTTGAACCGTGCAGTTTCATTTTTTATACCTGTAATTTTAGTCAATCTGCTTCTTCTTGCAGGCCCAATTTCTGCGAACGCCATATTTCAGGATGATGCAAGTTTAAAAACCTTGATGGTTTATAACTTTGTAACAGGCGAAGAAGCGGTAAAAAATAAAATTATCGAAGTACTAAAAAATAAAGAGAATGCAAAAAAAATAATTGAGAGTGCCCAAAAATTAACTCCTGCAGATTCAAAGAAACTTAATGGTAATGCTTATTGGTTTCTAGCAAGAGTAGCACAGGAATTACGGGAAAATGAAGCCGCATCTGATTTTTACAGNAAATTCCTAGTTGATGCTAAGAATTTAGGGAGTGGTCAAAAAATGGCCGCAGGTTACGGGCCATTGATTCAGATCCTGTTTGATACAAAAAAATACAAGGAATGTGAGAAATTGTGTTCCGAATTTTTGGATATTACGCTTGAAGATGAAGCTGCATTTATTCCAATTTTAAGATTAAAACCAGTGGTTTTTCGCAGAATGGTGCTTTGCCAATCACGGCTAGGCGAAATAGACAAAGCAATTGAGCGCGTTGAGAAACTTTATAAAGATCAGCCTGACAATTGGCTTAATCTCGAGCTTAAAGCTCGAATTCTTAGAGAAGCTGGCAGAATAGCTGATGCAGAGAAATCCTATCAGGATCTTATTGTAAAAATTGATTCGGATAAGCGTTTAGGGAAGGAAGAGAAAGAAGAGTTTCTGGAAGAAATTAAATATACGCTCAGCAATGTTTATGTAGAGCTTAAGAAAATAGATAAAGCAGCAGAAATTCTTAAAGCTCTGGTTGAAAAAAATCCCGATAACCCAACCTATCATAATGATCTTGGTTATATTTGGGCTGACAATGATTTGAATCTAGATGAAGCAGAGAAGTTGATTCGTAAAGCAATCGATATCGAACGAGGTTTAAGAAAGAAAATCAAGAATCTCAAACCTGAATTTGATAAGGATAATTCAGCATATCTTGATAGTCTTGCCTGGGTGCTTTATAAAAAGAAGAATTATGTGGAAGCAAAAAAACTTCTCGTAGAAGCCATCAAAGATGAAGAAGGCCAACATATAGAAATCTTGGATCATCTTGGTGATATTCATAATGCCCTTGGTGAAAAAGCAGAGGCTGCTAAGGTTTGGAAAGATGCAATCAATTCCGCAGGCACTACCAAGAGGGAGCAGGATAAGAAAAAAGAAGTTGAAAAAAAGATCGAGAAGAACAAGTAGTTTATAGCTTAAACGAATAGAGCTGGGCATTTATTGAAGCTCGGCTTTTATTTGTTTAATCCCGTCCTAAACTTGTTGTTATCAAAATTATATATTTGTTTTTTCTAGTACTTTTTTACTAGGTTGTTTTCTAGACAATGACATCTCCGGTCTCAATATTTTTTGATATTTCCTTGCCTAATGCCCCTACGTGGTTTTATTTTTCATTGATTTTAGCTTGTGCTCTTTTTTTTAAATTCAATCGATTATTTAGTTTTCGAACTATTGATATTTTATCGATTTTCTTTTTCATGCCTGGTCTTTTACTTATTTTAGAAGGAGGGCATGATCAGCGTGTTTATTTCTCTTGGCTGCTCTTGAGTTGTCTTTTCTGGATGGTGCGTTGTTTATTGGATCTTCTTTTGGAAAGAAGGCCTGCTTTTAAGCCAAATCTCAATGTACCTGGAATGTTGCTGCTCGCCTTTGCTTTTTATTTCAGCCTTGTTGCTGTTGCGATTCGTGAGCCAAATTTGCCTGACCAAAGAGAGTCTCGTCCTCAAACCCCAATTGATAAAATTCGGGAGCATGGTGAAAAAATTATCGAAAATCGGGGTGGCCCTGAAGTTGATGTTTCAAAATTAAGACTTTGGGTTGAAAGAGGTTTGACTTTATTTTGTCACCTTCTTATAGCTGTTGGCCTCATTCTTGTTTGTTGGTTTCATTATGATGATTATCACCTTGGTTTTGCTTGTGCGACTTTATATTTCTTGTTGCCATACACCTATATGATGATGCCTTACACCGGTTTAAAAATTGGTCGATGGGATCATTCTTGGTTAATGGCGTTGATGATTTGGGCTCTTGTGTTTCATAAAAAACCGATAGTATCTGGGATATTGATGGGCTTATCATTCGGCAGTTTATTCTTCCCGCTAGTTTTATTGCCTTTATGGTTGTCTTATTATCACGATAAAGGGATTTGGCGATTTGTAATTGCATCAATGTCATCTTTTGTTGTAAGCATGATTATTTTTGTTTTAGCTTATGGCGGAAATACGCAATATCTGGCCTCTACATGGATGATTTCTGATTGGATTCCTTGGAAGGAGCCGTTGCCTGATACGCAAAGCTTCTGGCATGGGGTTCATTGGGCATATCGGCTTCCTGTTTTTATTCTGTATGTTGTAATTGCATTATCAGTTTATTTTTGGCCAACTCCAAAAACATTAGGTAATTTGATTGCGTTGTCAGCAGCATTGCTGATAGGTATTCAGTTCTGGTATGCACACATGGGTGGTGTTTATATTTTGTGGTATTTACCATTGTTGATTTTAGTTGTTTTCAGGCCAAGTGTATTAATTCAACCTAAACCANTTGTTTNAGCATGATTTTTAAAGGATGGGAACTGCAATGGGTTTCTCACGAATTTTAGGACTGATTGTTTTGATTGCAGTNATCGTAATTCCAACCTATGTGTCAAAATACCAGCAAAAGCAGTATCGAAACTTTAGGGTTGTCAAAAAAGGNGTCTTGTATCGAAGTGGTCAAATGACTCCAATTGGTTTAAAGAAAGTTGTCGATGAATATCATATTAAGTCGATTGTTTCTCTTCGGGATTCGTATAATTCTGAAGCTCCTCCCGATGTTCAAGAAGAAGCTTTTGCCCGCGAATATGGTGTGAAGTATCTAAGATTGTCCCCTAAAAAATGGGAGAGTGATAATGGTGAACCTCCAGTAATGGAAAATGTCAGTCAATATTTCAAGTTAATGAAAAACCCTGATAATTATCCAGTTTTAGTGCATTGTTTCGCTGGGATTCACCGTACGGGTTCTTATTGTGCATTGTATCGGATGGAGTTAGAGAAATGGCCTAATGAAAAAGCAATAACGGAACTTAAGCATTTGGGCTATGAGCAGTTGGAAAACGAAAAAGATGTATATAAGTTTCTAAAAGAATTTAAGGCTAGTGAGTGATATGTAATTAAGGTTTGTAAAAAACCTCTAGTGCTCGGATAGCCTTTTTCCACCGGTTTCTTTTATTAAGCCTTATTTCCGAAGTTAAATTTGAACTATATGTTTTGCCTTCCTGCTTAATTGGTGAATTATAATCATCGAGTTTCATAAACCCAGAGCCTATGCCTGCCAAAATTCCTGCTCCGATTGATGTCATTTCCGAATTTGTACTTGTCCGGATGATTACCCCGGTGGTTTTTGCTAATAGATCGTTGAAATATTTGTTTTCAGTCATCCCGCCATCTGTCGCTAATATTTTTAAAGGGTTAGCACAGTTTGCTGATATCGCTTCTAGTAAGTCTGCTACTTGGTGCGCAACCCCTTCGAGTGCAGCCCGTGTGATTTCTTTTTTTGTTGTTTTTCTAGTTAAACCAAGAATAGTTCCTTGGAAATCACTATTCCAGTAAGGGCACCCCAGGCCTGAAAGTGCAGGGATAAAAACAATGTCTGAATTATGATCCGATTCCAAAGATAAAATTTCAGATTCCGAAGCTTTTTCAAATAACCCTAATCCATCCCTTAGCCATTGAACTGCTGCGCCTGCAATAAAAACACTACCTTCTAGGCAGTATTGAAGTTTATTGCCTGTCGTTGCTGCCATGGTTGTGAGTAATCCTGTGTCGCTTTTAATGGGGTAGTCGCCTGTGTGACTCAATAGAAAAGCTCCAGTACCGAAGGTGCATTTTGCTTGCCCAGGCGAATGGCAACGATGCCCAACTAAGGAAGCTTGTTGGTCCCCAGCAACACCCATTATTGGAATTCCATCAGGAAGAAAATCTAGCCCAGAGGTAGATCCAAAGTTGAAAACGCTAGGTTTAATATCGGGTAGAATTATTTTTGGGATATTAAAATCAGAAAGTAACTCATCATCCCAATCCCCAGTGTGAATATTCATCAAAAGAGTTCGTGATCCATTGGTATGGTCGGTGTAAAAAGATTTTCCTCCTGAAAGGTTCCAGATTAAATAGGTGTCAATGGTTCCTGCAATAATTTTATTGTCATTACATAAAGATCGATTCGGGTCATAGGTGTTTAAAATCCAGCGTATTTTAGTTGCTGAAAAGTAGGGGTTGAGTAGCAGACCGGTTTTCATTCTAATTTTATGATCAAGATGAATGTTATCTTTGCAATAATCTGAAGTTCGTGTGTCTTGCCAAACTATTGCGTTGTGTAAGGGTTTGCCGTTGGAATTATCCCATACAACCGTTGTTTCTCTTTGGTTGGTAATGCCAATCGATGCTATTCGTGAAAAATGGTTTGGGTGTTCATTTTTGAGATTTAAAACAGTTGATTTCACACTTTCCCAGATCTGTTCCGCATTGTGTTCGACCCACCCTGATTTTGGATATATCTGTTGAATGGGAGTGCTGCTAAGTGCAATAATATTAGCGTTGCAATCCATTAAAACTGCCCGGGATGAAGTTGTACCTTGATCAATTACAAGAATAATGGGATCAGAGTTCATGATAATTAATAATCCATTGGTTCAATTCTAGTGCATAGGTTTATGTTAGATTAAATGTTTGTGCATTTGATATGAAACTATTTCCACGAAAATAATGATAATACATGAAAATGAGACTGAATTTGGCAGGGTTTTCTTGGGCTGTAAGTTTTGGAGCTTTGGCGACTCTTGCTTCATTATCTATGGAGAAAGCCAGTTTATCCAGATTTGAAATTGGGCTACATGGTTCAGCATATTATTTTAGCATAGCCTTAGGTTCTATTTTCATGACAAAGTTAATCAAAAGTATGGGTAACATTACGATGATCGTGGGCCTGTTGGGTGCTGCGATGAGTGTTGTTTTATTTGCGTTTGCCAATTCCTCTTACGAATGGTTGTTGCTTCGAATGATAAATGGTTTTTGTGCAGCAATGGCACTCGTACCTTTAGAAACTTTGGTTTATCAAAATGCAGGTTCTCTAGAAAAAGCAAAGGTCTTTGGTCTGTTTGAACTATGTTTGTCGGCAGGTGTTGGTATCGGTGGAAGTTTTGCCCCTCTGTTGGAATCAATCCAAAGCGGTACTGGTTATATATTGTTTGGCCTGTTCCCCCTATTTGGTGTGATAGCATTGCATGGAATTAAAATAAAAATAGAGAATGCTTCGGAATTGGAAGTAATCAGTTTTGGTGATATCAAAAAAATGTATTTATGGTTTTCTACAGCCTTTACTCAAGGCTTTCTTGAGGGGGGATTATTATCGTATTTAGGCTTGATGATAATAGGGATGGGTTACGCAACAAATCAGGTTTCAGTTGTATTTGGAAGTATGTTTGCAGGTGTTATTTGTTCAATGCTATTTATAACCCGACTTGCAGATACTATTGGTCATAAACGCGTTTTATTATTAACACATGTGTTATCATTACTTTGTTTGTTGTTGATGGGTTTTACAGAATCGCTTGCAGTAATTATTGTTTTAATATTCTTTGTTGGATTAACATGTGGTGGCCAATATGCGGTAGCACTTGCATCGCTTGGAATGCAAGTTGATAGCATAAAGCAACCATCTGCAAATTCTGCGTACCTTACCTTGAATTGTGCAGGCAGTGTTGCGGGACCAATGGTCATGGGTTTGTTGGGAAGTGGAGGCTTATTTGGATCAATATTTATTATTGGTTCAATTCCAATTTTTATTTTACTACTTGTGTGGCTTGTGAATATCTGTTGCTATAAAAACAAGGTGGTAGTTAAGGCTTAGCAATTACCAATCATATTTAAGAGACGAAATCCCGATGCTGAGGAATTCAGAAAAAATCAACCTGCCAGTTTTACAGAATTGGGATTGCCATGTGTGTGGAACATGCTGCAAAGAGTATTTGGTTCGATTAAGTGATGATGAAGTTGAAAAGATCAAATCTCAGAATTGGGATGTAACTAAGGATCTGGGTGGTTATCAACCTTTTCGGAAAACAGGTCTATTTAAAAACAAAATAAATTTGAATCATCGTCCGGATGGCAGTTGTGTNTTTTTAGGTGAAAATAATCTTTGCAAAATTCATGGGAAGTTTGGTTTGGATNCTAAACCTTTGCCTTGTCAGGTTTTTCCGTATGTTTTAATTCCGACAGGTAACGAATGGTCAGTTGGAGTCCGATATGCTTGCCCATCTGCGGCAAAGAATCTTGGAACTTCGGTACTAAAACAGAGAGATTCAATTGTAGAGTTCAAAGACAAACTAATTGAACGAGAAAAATTTACGATCACGCTTGCAGAAAATAAAGTTAAGCCGATGCTTTCTGGTTCTCAAGATACAAGTTGGGAAATTGTATTTGCTATTAGAAATAAATTAACTGAAATGGTGAGAAGTGGGAAACATGA
>B570J29585_1000162_pt1 | contig 8294 bp, 6 predicted proteins | sample LakMenEpi06Jul12_FD_29585 | JGI IMG/M metagenome (IMG submission 29585)
GTTAGGCAGAGGCATCTCGCCTGCCTTCCAAGTTTTGCCATTATCATCACTATAGATGGTGGCTGAAGCAGAGGGTTTATGCTCGCCAGGTTTTCCATAGGCCAACCAAATAGGGACGACCAATCTTCCACTCTTCAATTGGATTCCATGGCCCGGGCCGGTTGCGATCACATTCCAATTATACTTCATGCGGAAAGGCTCAAAGCTTGCAGTGATATCTACTGGTTTGCTCCAGGTAATACCATCATCATTACTGCGCATGGAAAAGCATCGGGAGTAATTGATGCAATAAAGCATGTGGATATTACCAGTTTGTCGATTGACGATTGCAACAGGGTTATTAACTGTCTGTTCTGTTTCGCCATCGTTCTTTTTGGTGGGATTTCCCTCGAACCTAACACCAGTATGGGCTATCTTTTTTTGTAGTTCCCAGGTTTTACCACCATCCGTGGAACGACGTAAATGAACTTCGATTTCGCCCCAGTCAGAAGAGTTATTTTTCCGTGCTTCACAATATGCCAGCACCGTTCCCTTAGTGGTTACAACCATACCTGGAATGCGGTATGAGCGAATGCCTTCGGTGTTTGCAAGAAACACCGTGTTCTTTTCCAGTAAAGACTGGGCATTTGCAGATTGAATGAAAAATGCAAGAGCCGAAGCAGTCAGAATTACAAGCTTAATGCATCTATTCATGATTTTATAGTCATCCCAAAAAAGTATTCATGGCCTAAACAGACAATAATAAGGTACCCCATAAAAGTTTAGCAGTATATTAATAAAATTGATTCATTGATAATGCTGCTATTTCGCAAGAATAATGCTGGTAAGATCATGGGCGATCATAAATAATATACCATTAGATATAGGTATATTTTGATTCTCAAAGCAGGCATTCCATGATGTTTAAACTCTCGTTATCACTTCCATTAAGAATCGTCTTAATTACAATATTTTTTTCCATAACATTAATAACAGGGTTGACAATTACTTTAGTAAGTTTGAGGCAGAATCTACAAAACCGTAGTAATTTCGCCAAAGCAATTGGATATCATCTTTCCTTTAATATCAATCAAAACCTAGACAGACTCATTCATGAAATAGAGGATTTTGTAAACTCCACTGAACGACTTTATAAAAAGCACAACCCCGAAGGAAACAATCACAAGAACTTCCTTGATGTTCTGGCTGATAACCTGATTGAAAACCCCGGATATGGGGCCATGGTTTACATGGATAAAAAAACAGGTAAAACATTTATTTTAAAGGCACCTTCAATTGACCAGCTCAAGTATGCTTCAATAAGGTATTCAATATTACCTTCCCAAAATAATAATTACACAGATGCAGATATAAAACTGGGGGAATTCATACCTAATCCGATGAGTGAGACAGTCACAAAAAAAATCTACCAACTCACCACATATCCTGAAAAACCTTCCGAAGTAATACCTGATTGGCCTTATAACTTCAATGATGCCCCATGGTATCTATTGGGGAAATCATTACCCGCAAATTCCAAATGCATGTGGACAGAATCTTTTGTTTTTAAAAATTCAGATGACATTAAAAAACATGGTTCCGGTATTCATTGCGTCAAATCCATTTTCAACGATAAAGGCGAACTCGCTGCAATCATAGGTATGGAAATAAGCAATTCCATGATCAGCAATTATCTAACAACATTGTTGGAGGATTTGCATACAGAGGGTTTGAAGGGATTTATATTTGAAAAGCATCTGGATGGATCAAAAGTTTTGATAGCAAACTCAGTCCGAGATGACAGTCTACCGGAGTTTGACAGAAAAAATTGGACCCTGGTAAATAATCCTGAGGAAATGAAAGATACTGCTATTTCATCGATGATCAAAAGTCTGCCTAAAGAATTCAGTGCCATCCCAGATATACCTGGGCACCAAATTTTTACATTCTATGACCACGAAAAAGGCTATGTGGGGAGTGCCGCTAGTTTGGTTCCGGGTCAAATGCCCTTGTGGGTGTTGTGCCTATACATCCCAGAAAATGTTTTGTACGCTGAATCTTATAATCAGTTTCAAATAACGATGCTTATCACCNTANTGATAATTTTAGCCAGCACGATCATGTCGATATTTTTCGCCCATATAGCTTCTAAAAATCTTGAAAACCTTGCTCTCTTAGCAACCAAAATAGGCAAGCTCGATTTCAATTATAAAATTCAAATACTATCACCAGTTAAAGAAGTTCAAAACCTTGCAAAATCTATGGTCCTTATGCAGATCGGGCTTCAATCCTTCACCAAATATCTTCCCAAGGAAATGCTTAAAAGCTTGTTTGATTCGGGATCCACAGCAAAACCAGGTGGAAAGGAAAAAGACGTGACCATTTTTTTTGCAGATATCGCTAACTTCACCCACTACTCAGAAATCCTTCCACCAAATGATTTGGTTTTGCAACTCAATGAATACCTTGGTTGCTTCTCTTCCGTAATCAATAAAAATCAAGGCACCGTAGACAAGTATATTGGTGATGCGGTGATGGCTTACTGGAATGCGCCTAAAGATTGTGAAGATCATGCTTTCAAATCTTGCAAAGCTGCAATCCATGGCCTACATAATCTTTCCTTCCTGCAAAAAGAATGGGCCCGTTTAAACAAACCAATTTTCGTTGTTAGAATCGGTATTAATACAGGCAATGTGGTACTAGGAAACATTGGCACCGAAGAACACCTAAGCTACACCGTGATGGGTGATAATGTAAATCTTGCCAGCAGGCTTGAAGGGCTTAACAAAACTTATGCCACATCGATCATCATTTCTGATTCCACTCTAAAAGCCTGTGGCGATAAGTTGGTAACCCGCCCGATTGACTTGGTTGCTGTCAAAGGAAAAGAAAAGAAAATACTAGTGCACGAACTTCTAGGTATAACTGATGAAACATCCAGTAAAATAGTGGCTTTTTGCAACGATTTTAAAATAGCCTTTGCTGCTTACTTAAACAAGGATTGGAAAACCGGAGAGCAACTTTTCGCAAAAATCGCAGAGCAACATCCAAACGATCAGCTTACCAAAATCCATCTGGATCGTTGCAAAGACTTCGTGATCAACCCTCCTGATCCGTTTTGGGATGGTGGGCAAGAAATGCATCAGAAATAAAGATTTCACATCAAGACATAGAAAAAAGAAGATACAGTAATCGAAATCACCGCACACACAGAGAACATGCAGGCTCAATTGACCCTTATTTAGGATAAACTGTTACCCGCATTCAATGCCAAGGTGTCGGAAGTAAATAAAGCCGCCCAAGAAAAAATTAAAGAAGCGTTCGCAAATCTAAATGCAAAAGAAGGACCTCCAAAAAATAAAGATTCATCGTTGATTTGACTTCAACACAACTATGCAACTTCTTGCTGGTTTAAATAGGTCTTGCAGATTAAAATGTTTTTTTATTCCTTTAACAAACGGCTGTGATCATTCATGCCCATTTCAGGCAAACCCTGGTACCGCATTCTTTACATACAAGTATTGATCGGTGTTGCTTTGGGCATAAGTATAGGGGCATTTTTTCCTGAGATTGGCAAATCCCTTAAGCCACTTGGCGATGCCTTTGTAAAGCTTGTAAAAATGATGATAGCCCCGATTATTTTCTGCACCGTGGTGCATGGCATCGCCTCCATGGGCGACATGAAAAAACTCGGAAGGGTTGGTTTCAAAACCCTTTTATACTTCGAAATTGTTTCAACCCTTGCCCTTCTAATTGGTTTGGTCGTGGTTAATATCTTGAAACCAGGCGAAGGATTTAACATCGATCCCGCTTCTTTAGATCCCGCCCTTAGCATTGGCTATGCACAAAAGGCCAAAGGGCATAGCATGGTCGATTTCTTTCTCAACATTATTCCGACCACGATTTTTTCGCCTTTCTTCAATGGCGACTTACTACAAATACTCTTTATTTCAATCATGATGGCATTTGCAATCTCCCTCATGGGCGAAAGAGCAAAGCCTATTTTGGATGTGATTGACACAAGCTCTAAAGTTTTTTTCAACCTGATGAACATCGTAGTAAAGTTCGCACCCCTAGGCGCTTTTGGAGCTATGGGCTTCACGATTGGCAACTATGGTTTGGGCGCTCTTGGAAAATTACTTGAACTCATGCTTGGTTTTTACATCACCTCAGCATTGTTCGTTTTCATTGTTTTAGGCAGTATTTCTTGGTTCGCTGGTTTTTCAATCTTCCGCTATCTTTCCTTTATCAAGGAAGAAATTCTCTTGGTATTGGGTACCAGCTCTTCAGAAACAGCTCTCCCGGGAATGATGGAAAAAAGTATTAAACTTGGTTGTTCACCATCCACGGTAGGGCTGGTTATTCCCTCTGGGTATAGCTTCAATCTCGATGGAACCAACATATACCTTTGCATGGCGGCGGTGTTTCTAGCCCAGGCAACTAATACGCAACTAGATCTTGGCCAGCAAATAACCCTTCTTTTAGTGGCAATGATATCTTCAAAAGGTTCTAGTGGAGTCACTGGCGCAGGATTCATCACGCTTGCTGCAACTTTGGCAACAGTGCCCTCAATTCCCATTGAGTCACTTTCGCTATTGATTGGCATTGATAGATTTATGAGCGAATGTAGGGCCATCACCAACTTAATTGGCAACGGTGTTGCAACGGTGGTGATAAGCCGTTGGGAAGGCGAACTAACCAGGGAGCAATTAAATGAATGTTTGCAAAAATAATGGATTGAAGCTTTTCTTGGGAATGCTCAGAACCCTGATTTTCGTGCAAATGATTTGTCTTGTACCCGCATTTGCCCAGAACACAAAAAAGGGAACGGAACCCCCCTCTGCAGAAGATATTGCAAAAAAGAAAGCAGCAGATAAAGCTACGAATGAAAAGTTTCAACTGTGGAAAAGCAAACGGCCCCAAGAGCAACAGGTCTGGGAGACAGTACTCGAGAAAAATCTGGGGAGTTTCTATCTTCCCATTTATCAGTTGGAAAAATTGAACAACCGAATATCCGCTTGGGATTATGTCAAGGATGATCCCAAATTACCCCGTGTCCTTTTGATAGGTGATTCAGTCTCNNGAGGCTATACTTTGCCNGCNAGAGTTGCGCTTCAACGCAAAGCGAATGTTCATCGTGCACCTGAAAACTGTGGCCCTACCTCCAATGGAATTAAGAAAATGGATGTATGGTTAGGCGAAGGCAAGTGGGATGTCATTCATTTTAACTTTGGTATTCATGATCGCAAAACTTCAGCTAAGGATTACGAAGATAGATTAGAATTGATTGTAAAACAACTTAAAGCAACAGGGGCAAAGCTGATCTGGGCTAGCACCACGCCCATCCCCCCTGATACCAAAGATGGCCCTGAAGCAACGACAGCCATCATCGAAAAAAATCGCATCGCGGCAGACATCATGAAAAAAAACATGGTTCATGTAAACGATCTGTTTGACTTCATCACTCCTCAGCTTTCGAAAGTGCAAAACCCCATGGATGTGCATTTCAAAGGCGAGGGATATGATATGCTAGGCAAGCAAGTAGCATTGAAGATAGAAGAGATTTTAAAAACCAAGTAAAGGATTAACAACATGACCATTGAAGTGATTCGGGGTAAAGGCACACCAACAAGCCACCTGCCTTTCAGCCCAGCAATCAAAGCGGGCGATTTCGTTTTTGTTTCTGGCCAAGCATCCGTTGATGAAACCGGAAAAATTGTCAACGATACTTTTGAAGGCGAATTCCGCAGGTCGCTAGAGAACACCAGAAAAATCCTAGAATCTGCCGGCCTTACTTTCGCCAATGTCGTTCAGGTTCGTTCTTATATTGATAACCCAGCAGATCTTCCCGAATACAACAAACTTTACCGTGATTACTTCAAGGAACCCTTCCCTGCCCGCACCACCATCGTTAATTGCCTGGGCGGAGCCTTGAAGTATGAAGTGGATGTAACCGCCTATGCAGGCAAATGATTTAGCGTGATTCTACNCATGGGTTTGCTATACTTGGCCTTATTGGTGTAGCATTCCTTCCTACCCGCTTTCTTACCATGCAGGTATTTTCTTGAACATTTCCATAAATAACGATAAACCCACAAGTATTCGAAATGGCATGATATTATGCACCACCATGGTCGCAATCATGCTTTACCTCGACAGGGTTTGCCTAAGCATCCTTGGCACTTCCATCAAGAAAGATTTGGACTTCAACGAAGTCCAGTTTGCCAATCTTTTATCCGCTTTCTTCTGGGCATATGCGCTTTGCCAGATACCCGCAGGGTGGATAGGCGATCGCTACGGGCCCCGCATCGCTCTCGGAATCTATCTTTTCTTCTGGTCGCTTTGCACAGGGTTGATGGGTATGGTAAGTGGCTATGGTTTGTTTCTTTTACTACGGCTCGGATGTGGATTATTTGAAGCGGGTGCCTACCCACTTGCCAACGGCATTGTTCGTAAATGGGTACCTTTATCAGGCCGCGGCACTGCAAGTGGAATCGTAGCAATCGGTGGCAGACTAGGCGGGGCAATCGCACCCATGCTCACGAATTTTCTAGCAGCGGGAGCTTCGGATGGATGGCGCAAACCCTTTATCATTTATGGTTTGATCGGAATGGTGGGCGCTATCATTTTCTGGGTCTGGTATCGCGATGAGCCAAGCCAGCATCCTCTTATAAATCAAGCTGAAATTGATTTGATCAATGGAAACAACCATGTTTCAGATTCTTCCAAGCCTGGCTTTCCCAACTTCGTTGCACTTGCAACCAACCTTTCTCTTTGGCTTGCCTCCATCGTGATGATCCTTTCCAATTTTGGTTGGATTTTCATCATCACTCTTTTCCCTGATTACCTCGAAAAAGTTTTTGGCACCCCCGCAGATACACGGGCACTCTATCAATCTCTACCTCTGTATTTCGGGATAGCGGGCATGCTTATAGGGGGCTGGTGGACTGATCGCATCTTCCGGCTTGCTGGGCCAAGATGGGGCCGAAGTATTCCCATGGCTGCTTCCCGCGTTATCGTTGGGCTTTCCTACATAGTTTGTCTTTTTCTTGGTGATGCCCTCTGGGTTACCATCATGATGTGCCTCGTCGCAGCAGCGACCGACATGGGCAATCCTGCCTTCTGGGCCTATTGTCAAGATGTGGGCGGGAAGTATGTGGGTTCGGTTGTTGGTTGGGGCAACATGTGGGGCAACCTTGGCGCTGCTATCGCTCCTCAGCTTTTCATCTTGATCAAATCTTATCACCCCGATGACCCACAAGCAGGGTGGGCTTCCGTTTTTCTAGTTTGTGCTGTTGTTCAAGTTATAGGTGCGGTTGCTGCCATGGGCATCGATGCCACCCACCCAATTAAAATGGATGGGGGTAAATCTCCTTCAACAAGTTTTTAGATAGGCAATTATTTTCGACATACGAACTTCGGCAGAATAGATTATAATCACGAAGGAATTTAAATGGAGGTGAGCATGACACAGATTGAAAACGATAATGTGCGTTCTACCGCAATTGAGTTGATCAAGGGGTTGCCTAAGGCGCTACTTGGGATGATGTTATGGAGCAAGTTTACATTCGTCAGGCGATAGAAGCAGGATTGAAGTCTGCAAATGAAAACGAATTAATTGAAGTTGATGAGGTTCGTCGTCGCTTTGGATTGGCAGTTTGAAAGTTCGATGGACTAAAGCTGCGTTAGGCCATCTTACTGCCATTTATGAATACATCTCCCTTGATTCTGCTTTTTAACCCATTTGGAAAACTCCTCATGAAACGAACCCTTGCTTTACTTTTTGTATTTAGTGTGGGATTTGCCTTTGCTGCAGATCCTGTTTACAGCAAACCAACCTTAGAAGGCGTTGCCTATGGCACGCATCCCGCACAGGTTTTGGACTTCTACAAAGCCAAGTCTGATAAACCCACCCCACTTGCGTTTTTCATTCATGGTGGAGGTTGGGTGGCGGGCGATAGGCGTATCACCGATGCAGATAAATATCTCGCCAAGGGCATTTCAGTTGTCTCGATTGAATATCGATTCATTGCAGATGCAATTGATGCTGGCATAAAACCACCTGTCAAATGGCCCTTGAACGATGCGGCCCGTGCGCTTCAGTTTGTGCGTAGCAAAGCTTCTGAATGGAATATTGATAAAACACGCATCGGCGCATCGGGTGGCTCAGCAGGTGCTTGTTCCAGCCTTTGGCTCGCTTTTCATAACGACCTCGCAGAACCCCAAAGCACAGACCCAATCGCAAGGGAATCAACCCGCCTTTGGTGTGCTGCGGTTAATGGCGCACAAACCACACTTGATCCCAAACAAATGAA
>B570J29585_1000203_pt1 | contig 7473 bp, 6 predicted proteins | sample LakMenEpi06Jul12_FD_29585 | JGI IMG/M metagenome (IMG submission 29585)
AGAGGGGCGGTATTTTGGTAGGCACAATGATGGGAACCATTCTTGGCGCAGGCATTTTTGGCGGCTTGTATGAGTTTGGGATCGAAATCCCCCAAGAGTTTCGCATGAATAAAAGCGAAGCAGTTATCGCTCTTGAAAATGGCAAAAAGAGAGCCGAATCTGATGCCAAATCCAAGGCCGAGGAAGTTGCCAAAATCAAAGAAGAAGCAGCCAAAGCTGATGAAGATAACAAAACCAAAGAAAAAGTATTTCTTGCCAAGCATGAAGCAGAGTTGAAGAAGGCTGCTGATGATAAAAAAACCGAACTCTTAGAAGCAGATAAGACTTACAAGGAAAGTCTTAAAGATGCAGATAAAAAGCTAGCAGACCAAAAAGCAGAAGCTGAAAAAACGGTTAAAGAAACAATTTTAGCAGCAGATAAGAAGGTTAAGGACACTGAGGATACAGCCAAAAAAGAAATCGCAGAGGAAAAGAAAGCGACTGAGAAAAAACTTGCCGAAGCTGATACCAAGCTTGCAGTGTTGAAAGGCGAAAAAACAAAAGTCGAAGAGTCCCTTAAGAAATCTGAAGACTTTGTTGCTTCCATTGGAACAGAACTTTCCCAAGCTAATTTGGTAAAAGATAAAACTAACCCGACGAATGTGGTTGATGGCTTGAAAAAGGGTATGGAAATCATCCAGAGCAAAGATCCCCAAGGTATGATTCGTGGGTTGCAAACCAAATTGGTTGATGACACCACCAAATTCACCAAGCAAATCGAAGTGGTAGACAAGAAATTAAAGGAAAGTCGGCAGCCTGGAGAGATGCTTGATTACTGGCGCACTTTGATGGAGAAAAAAGGCCAGGGAGAATTGGAAAAGAAAGCTACCGAAGATGTTGAAAAAGTGATGGTGGATGCTGCGGCTAATCCTGAATTAAAGGCGCGCGCTGAAGTTCTTAAGGGTATTATCCTTAAAAATCAAAGTAAGTATGTCGAAGCAAAAGCTTTGCTTGAAAAAGGTAAAGCAGCTTTAAATGCAGGCGATATTGCTTGGAAACTTCAAGCTGATGTTGCACTTAAAGAAGCAAACGATCCCGTCTCCCATTTTGTTGAGCTAAGTGAAAAACAAGAGTCCATGAATCAAATTGTTGAGTCGGTAAACTCGCTAAGCAAGGCAATTGAACTTTCAGCCCAGTTCAGCCCCAAGCGAAGGTCAGAACTTCTAGCAGATCGTTGCTTGATGGAAATTGAACGTGCCCAGGTTAGAGGCAAGGGCAAGGTACAACTGAATGACCCTTCGCTTTTGGCAGCGGCCAAGGATGCGGATGAAGCGGTCTTATCAAAGACTGCACTTGGGTACTATGCCAAGGGAAGAGTTGCAGAGGTTCGTGGCGAAATTATCGATGCGATTGATTTTTATCGCAAAGCTGTAAATGAAAATAAGGCATTGGATGCGCAGGGTATCGTTTATCGGATCGCACTTGCAAGGTTATTAAATTCAATTTTGCCTAATAACATCAAGCCTAAAGAAGTAGATGTTGAAAAGGTTGGCGTTCTCGAAAAAAAGGAGCCTGAAATGCTGACAAACTTATTTGCATTATTGCTGACGGGGTTTTATTTCCAACAGCCAGAAATTGTGTTCCCACCAGAAAGCCCCAAGATCAGCCCCAAGGAATCTCGGAAGCTTGCGGATGAGATTCTTGCTTCCCCCGATGCTCCTTTTGATGCCAAGGCACAAGCTTATGCAATTAAAGGTTTGCCCACCAAAGCGATCAGGGAATATGTGATTGGGCTTCGTGAAAAAATGGGTCCTATCCATTTTGAAAACCTCATGAAAATAATCGAAGATCACCCTAGCTTGACGAATCATAATTTAGGCAATCAAGCCAACCCTGTTGAAGCTGAACGCTTTTACGCTACAGGTATGGCGCTTTATTTTAACAAGCGATACTTAGAAGCTGAAAAAGCATTCATGGCAGCAGTTGAAAATGAAAGACAAGATGCCCGTTATCAATATTACTTGGGGCTTTCTCGCTTGGCGCAAAACAAGGCAGAGGCAGCAGAAGCCTTTGAAGCTGCTTCTAAGTATGAAAAACTTGGTAGGCCTTCTAGGGCTGCGGTTAGCACTTCGCTTGAAAGAGTGCAGGGGCCACAAAGGCAGGTTTTAAACACCTACCGAAATAATCCCAACCGTTAATTCTTTTTGGGTTTCTTGATTTTGGGTCGGAAGAATGGGTCGCTTAAGCCTTCAAATTCTTCCTTCCCTTTGCCTTCGGGAAAGAATAGTTCTTCCCATTGCGCTGTTTCATCTGGCGTAAGCTCGATGGGTTTCATGGGAATATGAAGTTCTTCCTTAGGCTTGCTGTTGTCTCTTAGATGAAACTCTAAATCTAAACATCCAACTTGTAGGCAGCCTTTTTTCTCTGCGGCTTTTATCAGCCTTTTATCATCAGATACCACCACTAAAGCTTTGGGGAATCTTTCCTCTAATAATGCTGCTTCAATATAGCTGTCTGCATCAGATCCTGTGGTGAAAACCACGGCTATCTCGGGATATTTACTTGCCTTTTTTGGCCCTGCTATTCCTCTTTTCGCGTCGTATACAATCGTTATTTCATGGTTGGCACCAGGATTATCTTTAAGTAGTTCGTGTAAATGTTTTAACAGCCAATTCCTTTCAAGTTCCAATACCCCAGGCGGAACTGAATCGCTTAGTTTCCTTACCGCTCGTAAAAGGTTATAACCATCAATTAGATAATGCATTGGCTATACTTTCTAAGATAATGCTTGTTGTAACTATTTACATTAATAACCAATGGAAAACGATAATGGTTAAAAATATCCTCCTTTTTGATATTGATGGAACTTTGCTTTCAAGCGCAGGGGCAGGGAAAGATGCCTTGGAAAAAGGTATGTCTTCCAAATTTGGCATTGATCGTATCGTTGATGGCTTAAGCCTTAGTGGCCGTACCGATAAAGGTATTCTGCATGATTTGCTAAGGCTGCATGGAATTGAGCATACCGATTCTTCGTATGAAACGATGATGAAAGCCTATTTAGCGAATCTTCCGGAGTGCCTTAAAAGTGTTCAAGGAAAGATTTTGCCCGGAATCAAAACAATGCTTGAGGATTTGAAAACCCGAGATGATTGTGCGGTTGGGCTTCTTACGGGAAATCTTCGCGCAGGAGCGAAAATAAAACTGGGCCACTTTGGAATCTTCGAACATTTTAAATTTGGAGGATTCGGCGATCATCACCTTGATAGAGATGATGTTGCGCGGGAAGCTTTGGGCGAAATCCATACAAGATTTGGTAAGGATTTTGCCACTTCAAAAGTTTGGGTGCTTGGGGATACTCCATTGGATATCAAGTGTGCCCGAGCGATTAATGCCAAGGTTCTTGCGGTTGCAACGGGCTGGCATACTATTGAAGAATTAGAATCCCATGAGCCAGATTTGTTATTTGAAGATTTAGCCCATACTCACGATGTACTTAATCGAATGCTTTCTTGAAAAGTGAGTATATTCGAAGTTTTGCTCAATTATTTTCGGTGTTTTACCATTGCAGTTGGTGCGTAAAACCGTCAGGATAATAGTTATTGAGGTCTATTGATACATAGGGGATTATTTATGCTAAGCAGAATCATTGCCTTGGCCATATTTTTGATTACCACCGCAGCCATCCATGCAGATTATTATTTGATTCGTGTGGATTTAACTAAGCCCTTGGATAAAGGGCAAGCAGCAGGACCTAGTGCAGGCGTTCCGATGCCGGGCGGGGTACCTATGCCGCCGCCGGGTGGTNCTNNTGTAAGGCCGATGCGCACAATGGCACCCCCAGGAGTTGGGGCGGGTGAGGGCGGTTTTTCAGGTGGTATTATTGAAAAAGGTGAGTTCACCCTAAACTCCCGATTTGTTTTCACAGTGGTTGAGCTTAATAAGAGGGTGGCTGTTCCCCAGCAGGTGTTTCCATGGATTATAGTTGATGGGGATAACAAAATAAATCAGCAAGGGGCACCTGCTGCAGGGCAACCGAATGCCGCCCAACCGGGCGTAGCAGGGGCTCCACCTGCAGTAACTGATGCTCAGTTAAAAGGTTGGGCATTGGAACCGGTTCGATCATCCTTGGGGTGGGAAGACTATGCCATTAGTCACCACGGATGCGCCCGGAGCTATAACAGGCGAATATTTTGTCCCTAATAGTTCGATGCAATTTGTGCAGATTATTTCTGATGAGTCTGTGAAAGGGAAATCGATTGCTCTTCCATCCCTTAGTAAAACTCTTACAGATCGATCCGCAGCTTTAAAAGACAAAAAAAATGTCAACGATGTTTTCAAAAGCATTGGTATGTTTTCACTCGAGCATGGCATGGCAAAAGAGTTTAAAGACACGATGGATTTGTTGATTAAAGATTCAAAGAGCAAGTCGCCCATTCTAGAAACTTACTCTAAAACCAAAAAAGCGACTGAAGAAAAAAGTGCTCCTGACCCAGCTTTTGCGAGCCTTGCCACAAGTTTCGTAGGGTTCAATCAGGAAAAATCAGATCACTTTGAAGTGATTCACGATGGCCTTCCAAACGATCCAGAAGTGAAATTGTGGATTGCGCAGTTAGAAAAGAATTACGCAACATTTTTTATGTGGTTTTCGTTGAATGGCACCCAGATTGAGTTACCAAAAACAAAGCTTTCCGTTGTAATTACGACCAAGCCTGATGTTTACAACGAAATGCATTTGGCGTTGGTTGGTAACAAAGCTAAAGTTCAAGGGTTTATGCTGCCTAGGGAAAAGTTGCTTGTAATGTGCACCAAAAGGCTTGATCCCATTTCTGAAATGCTGGGCCTTAAAATGAAAGAATGGACAACCAAGGGTTATGACTTTAATCAACTTCTTAAAGGAACAATAGGGCAGGGAAACCCACCTGCAGCAGATCATTTGGATGTTTCTTATTCCGGGGCCCTAGCTGTTTTAAATCGTGCTTTGGATCAAGAAACAGTTTGGAATACCATCGGTAACTTTGGAACCTTGCAGCTCTTTTATGCCACCAAAACTCTTCCTGCTAATGTTGTTTTGCCAAAATGGTTTTCCGAAGGCTTGGCGGGTGTGTTTGAAACCCCCCATTGCTCACCATGGATGTCGTTTGGTAGTGCCAACTCGTATCACCTGCCACTATTCAGGCAGATTTACAAAAACAAAAGGAATCCGATTGAGTTTGAAGCGATTCTTTCCAGACTAATGTCGGGTTCTAAACTTGCAAACCTAACCCCTCAAGCTGGCCAGGAACAGTTCAACACAGAGTCATGGGCTTTGGTTTATTTTCTAGTCAAGAAAAAACAAACTGCATTCATGGCTTTTTGTAAGGACTTTGAAATGTTTCCCAAGGATGTGGTATTGAGCCAAAGTTTGGTTACAAAAATATTTAACAAGCATTTCTTGGCTGCGGATTCTGCTGATGTGAAAAAAGCACAGACAACATTTCTACTTGAATGGATTGACTTTATCTTTACCGAAAATCTAGAAGGGGAAAAGTTCTTTGTTGACCTTCGTAGAATTCAAAGCGAAATGCTCAAAACCCAAGACTTATCTGTTATCGAAGACCCCACTGAAAATATGGTTCTTCGACTTTTGCTTGAAGGCGGCGTAGAAACAGACGGGGTTCCCGTTACAACCCCTCCACCCGAAGGTAAATAATAAATTTAAATCCGTATGCTATCTTCGTTGTGATGTGCGTTTTGGCTCCAGGTTTTGACTGAATCCCAATAAGCCTTTTCTATCCTTCTCGTGATTGGACCAGGCTTGCCTTCCCCTATATTCTTTTTATCCACCGCGACAACAGGTAGCACACCCGAGGTTGTCCCGGTAATAAATAATTCAGATATCTGCCCAAGTTGCTCCATATGTAATGACTTTTCTTTGATTGCAATCCCATCCTTGGCGATAAGATTTAGTAGATGATTGCGAGTAATACCNGGCAGAATTAAATCGCTGCTGGGGCTTGTATATAAAATCCCGTCCAATACTCCAAACAAGCTTGAGTGCGCAGATTCTGTGATGGTGCCATCCTTCAAATAAAACAGTACTTCTTGGCACCCAGCTTCTTTCGAATCCTGAATTGCCAAAACATTTGCAAGTAGGTTGGTGGATTTGATGTCGCAGTGTTCCCAGCGGATGTCTGGGCGTGAAAGCAGGTGGATTCCCTTTTCACGCATTTCAGCATAAGGATCGTTGAACTCTTGAACAAAAAGAAACTCAAAGGGTTTTATATCTTTGGGAAAAGCATGGCTCCTTGGAGCGGCCCCTCTGGTGATTTGAATGTAGACAATAGCGTTTTTAAATTTCCCTGCAGTTATGGTTTCGTAAACTTTGGCAGCAAGGGATGAAAGATCAACACCTTGGATTCGGATAAGATTCAAGCTTCGTTCAAGCCTTATAAAATGTTCTTCTTCAAGCCACATTTTGCCCTGATTTACCCACATTACTTCGTAAACAGCATCGCCAAAAAGAAACCCCCTGTCTAATGCAGGTATTTTTGCTTCTGAAAGCGGGGTGATTTCGCCATTTATATTTGCTAATGCAACGGGTTGTTGATGTGTGGTCACGATCTAAAACTCCTATGAAATATTGAGTGGCAGTCGGATAGAAAACTTGGTTCCTTTCCCCGGTTCACTTTGAGCCTCAATAGTGCCCCCATGAGCTTCAATTATTTTTTTTGTTGTCGGGAGTCCGAGACCTGTGCCGCCAGGCCGTGTGGAATAAAAAGGTTTAAATATCTTTTCTAAACCCTCTTGGGAAATCCCTTTGCCCGTATCAATTAAGTTGAGGGTAAGAGTTTCTGGAGAAATAGTTGCTTGAATGGTAATTTCACCACCCTTGGGCATAGCTTGTTCTGCGTTTAAGAGCAAATTAAGTAAGGCTTGTTTGAAGATTTCGCTGTCGAGAAAAACTGGGGGAAGGTCTGACGGCAAATAGCGATTGACCTTGATGTTAGAGTTGCGTGCCATGGGTCCGAAGAAATCGATAAGTTCTTCGAGAACTACTAAAAGATCGCATGGTTGAAGATTTAATTGCTCTATCCGAGAGAATCGGAGAAAGTCGTTTGAAACTTCGACAAGCCGTTCGCATTCGTTTTGAAGTCGCTGAACTCGTTCAAAGGCTCTGCGTTCTCGTTGCGTCTGAGGATCATTAAAATCCTCTGCAAGTAACTGGAGGTTGAGGCCAAAGGTGCTAAGGTGGTTTTTAATTTCATGAATGAACCCACCTGCGAGTTCCGCAAGTTCTGTGTAGGGATCACTCATTCAAATCTCCTGGTAAGGGCCCAAAAAAATGGGCCCTCAGATTCCAGATTAATAAAAGATAAAACAAATCTGCGACTAATCGCGATGGTCGTTGTGACCTCTGCGATTGTCATGATGGCGTCTGCCGCCATGATCACCGCCACGATCGCCCCCACGATGTCCACCCGAACCGCCACCGCTTTCAGGACGATCACCGCCGCG
>B570J29585_1000207_pt1 | contig 7425 bp, 9 predicted proteins | sample LakMenEpi06Jul12_FD_29585 | JGI IMG/M metagenome (IMG submission 29585)
GTTGACCCAATAAACTTTAAATAATTTTAAAAAAGTGCAAAATATCACACTTGATTAGTGTAATTTCGCATGTTACGAGACCTTTTTTCTTTTAAAGTTAATAGTAAAAAATCTATGAAAACTTTTAGTGAAACTCAAAGATACGCTAAAGCAGTATATAGACTAGCTTATGAAGCTAAAAGTTTAGATGTTCTTGAAAAAGATTTTTTGAATTTAAAAGAAATATTAGATCAAAGTGCAGATTTAAAAAAGTTTATTAAAAATCCAACGTATAAATATTCAGTTATTAATAATGTTATTGATGCTTTAACTAAGCATCTTTCTTTTTCAGATTTATTCTCAAGATTTTTAAAAGTACTAAATAAAAATAGAAGATTTTTCTTTTTAGAGAAAATAGTAAATAATTTTTTTGATTTATTATTAAATGAAAGAGGAGAAGTTTTAGCAACGCTTAAATTATCACATGCAATCTCAGATAGTGAAAAAGCAGATATAGCAAAAAAATTAGATGACATTTTAAAGAAGAAAATCAAAATTTCTTTCTCTGTAGACCCATCTTTATTAGTTGGTTCAATTCTTCAAATTGGGAGTACAATGATTGATACTTCTGCTAAAACAAAATTAAATAATTTATTTAATAAATAAAATGAAAATTAATCCTTCTGAAATTACTAACATTTTAAAAGACCAAATAAAAAATTTTGGAACTGAAGTTGAAGTTTCTGAAGTTGGTCAAGTTTTGACAGTAGGAGATGGTATAGCGAGAGTTTACGGATTAGATAATGTTCAAGCTGGAGAAATGGTTCAATTCTCTGAGGGCACAAAAGGTATGGCCTTAAACCTTGAAACTGAAAATGTTGGAGTGGTTATTTTCGGAGACGACTCAAAAATTAAAGAAGGAGATATTGTAAAGAGAACAGGATCAATTGTTGACGTTGCAGTTGGAAAATCTTTATTGGGTCGAGTAGTTGACGGACTAGGCAACCCAATTGATGGAAAAGGTCCAATTGATAAAAATGCAGAAAGAAAAAGAGTTGAGATTAAAGCTCCAGGTATTATTCCACGAAAATCTGTGAATGAACCGATGCAAACAGGATTAAAGGCTATTGATAGTTTAATTCCTGTGGGAAGAGGCCAAAGGGAGTTAATTATTGGTGATAGACAAACTGGAAAAACAGCAATTGCTATTGATACAATTATTAATCAAAAAGAAATTAATAAGTCTGATGATGAAAGTAAAAAACTTTATTGTATTTATGTTGCCATTGGACAAAAAAGATCAAGCGTTGCTCAAATCGTAAAAACATTAGAAGAGGCAGGAGCAATGGAATATACAATTGTTGTTGCAGCNACAGCATCTGATCCAGCACCATTACAATTTTTAGCCCCATACACAGGATGTACAATGGGAGAATATTTNAGAGATAATGGAATGCACGCTCTTATTGTTTATGATGATTTATCAAAGCAGGCTGTTGCTTATAGACAGATGTCACTACTTTTACGTAGACCTCCAGGACGAGAAGCCTTCCCAGGAGACGTATTTTATCTTCATAGTAGATTACTAGAGAGGGCTGCAAAGTTGAATGATAAGCATGGTGGAGGATCTCTTACGGCTTTACCAATCATTGAAACACAGGCCAGCGATGTTTCTGCTTATATTCCAACAAATGTTATTTCTATTACTGACGGACAAATATTCTTAGAAACGGAACTTTTTTATAAAGGAGTTAGACCTGCTGTTAACGTAGGTATATCAGTTTCTAGAGTTGGATCAGCAGCGCAGATTAAAGCAATGAAACAAGTTTCTGGTTCAATCAAACTTGAACTAGCTCAGTATCGTGAAATGGCTGCCTTTGCACAGTTTGGATCTGACTTAGATCTTTCTACTCAAAAATTATTAAATCGTGGATCAAAATTAACTGAATTATTAAAACAAGATCAATACTCACCTTTAAAAGTAGAAGAACAAGTCGTAACAATTTTTTCAGGTGTAAGAGGTTTTTTAGATGACGTTGAGCTTAATCAGATCAAATCTTTTGAAAGCAAACTTTTATCAAAAATAAAATCAGAAGCGCCTGATATTTTAAATAATATTAAATCTTCAGGAAAAATTGATGAATCTAATGAAGAAAAGTTAAAAACATTTATTACTGACTTTAAGAAAGGTTTTCAAAAATAATGGCGAGTTTAAAGTTTTTAAGAAACAGAATTAGTAGCGTAAAATCTACTCAAAAAATAACNAAGGCTATGAAAATGGTNGCTGCTGCTAAGCTTAGAAAAGCNCAACAGAACGCTGAGAATGCAAGACCTTATTCTGAAAAGTTAAATTCAATAATATCAAATTTAAAAAATTCAGTAACTGACATGGATTCAGCGCCAAAATTATTAGTAGGAAATCAAAAAAATGAAANTCATCTTTGTGTAGTTTTAAGTTCTGATCGAGGATTATGTGGCGGCTTCAATACAAATATTTGCAGAAAAGCAAAAGTGTATTTTGAAAAAATATTAAACGAGAAAAAAACTCTAAAGATCATAGTTGTTGGTGGTAAGGCCAATGATCAATTGAAGAGAAAGTATAATCAGTACATTATTGATAGAATAACTTTAAAAGACGAAAAAGTTGTTTCTTTTGGTAAAGCACAAGAAATTACGGATAAAATTTTAAATTTATTTACTAGAAATGAATTTGATATTTGCACATTATTTTATAATCAATTTAAGAGTGTTATTTCCCAGATCCCTCAAGCACAGCAGTTAATCCCAGTTTCAATTGAACAAAAATCAAACCAACAAACTTTAGTAAATAATAGCGAGTATGAATATGAGCCNGATGAAAATGATATTTTAGAAAATCTTTTGCCAAAAAANATTGCAACGCAGATTTATGCAGCTTTTTTAGAAAATCAGGCTAGCGAGCAAGGATCAAGAATGACAGCCATGGATAACGCAACTAGAAACGCTGGAGATTTAATTTCAAAACTTACAATTAATTACAACAGAACAAGACAAGCGGTAATTACTAAAGAGTTAATAGAAATTATTTCTGGAGCTGAATCTTTATAGAAGAATTATGGAAAATAAATTTGGAAAAATAGTTCAGGTTATTGGTGCGGTTGTAGACGTAAAATTTGATAATGATNTGCCAGAGATTTTAACAGCCCTTGAGTGTGATAATAATGGATTAAGAGTAGTTCTAGAAGTTGCACAGCATCTTGGAGAAAACACAGTCAGAACTATTGCGATGGATACAACAGAAGGATTAAAAAGAGGTGATAAAGTGATAAATACTGGCACACCAATTACTGTTCCAGTTGGTCCAGAAACATTAGGAAGAATTATTAATGTTATAGGAGANCCNATTGATCAAAGNGGACCTTTGAAAACAAAAGAAAAATGGCCAATACATAGAGCCGCACCAGCTTATGTTGAGCAATCGACTGAAACAGAAGTTTTGGTTACAGGAATAAAAGTTGTTGATTTGCTTGCACCATATTCTCGAGGTGGAAAAATTGGATTATTTGGCGGAGCCGGAGTTGGAAAAACAGTTTTGATTATGGAATTAATAAATAACGTTGCAAAAGCGCATGGTGGCTTTTCAGTGTTTGCCGGAGTTGGAGAAAGAACAAGAGAAGGAAATGATTTGTACCACGAAATGATAGAGTCAGGCGTTATTAAAACTGATGGTCCGGGATCTAAAGCTGCTTTAGTTTATGGACAAATGAATGAACCCCCAGGAGCAAGAGCTCGTGTTGCATTATCAGGATTAACACTTGCCGAATATTTTAGAGATAAAGAAGGTCAAGACGTTCTTTTCTTCGTTGATAATATTTTTAGATTTACACAAGCCGGATCAGAAGTGTCAGCATTACTTGGTCGAATTCCTTCTGCAGTTGGATATCAACCAACATTGGCAACTGACATGGGTAACCTACAAGAAAGAATTACAACAACTAGCAAAGGATCGATTACTTCTGTGCAAGCGATTTACGTACCTGCGGACGATTTAACAGATCCTGCGCCCGCGACTTCTTTTGCTCACTTAGATGCAACAACAGTTTTATCAAGACAGATTGCTGAGCTTGGAATTTATCCAGCAGTGGATCCTTTAGATTCAACTTCAAGAATTCTTGATCCAAGAATTGTTGGTGAGGAACATTATAGAGTTGCTAGGGAAGTTCAAAAAATACTGCAAAACTATAAATCTTTACAGGATATTATAGCAATTTTAGGTATGGATGAATTATCAGAGGAAGATAAATTAGTTGTATCAAGAGCAAGAAAGATACAAAGATTTTTATCACAACCTTTCTTTGTCGCTGAAGTATTTACAGGTTCACCAGGAAAATTAGTTGATCTACAATCAACAATTAAAGGTTTCGATGCAATTTGCAAAGGTCAGTATGATCATTTACCAGAATCTGCTTTTTATATGGTTGGAACAATAGAAGAGGCAGTTGCAAAAGCTGAAAAAATGGCAAAAGAAGCTGCGGCTTAACTTAAATGGCAGATAATATTCATTTAGAAATCGTAACTCCAAAGCAAGTAGCTTATTCAAAAGCAGTTGATAGCGTTGTTATCTCTGGAATAGAAGGAGATATGGAAATCTTTAAAGATCATATTTCCTTAATCACTTTTCTTAAAGCAGGAAAAATTATTGCAAAAGCAGGAAGTAATGTAGATACATTTTTTTCTACAGGAGGGACTGTAGAATTTTCTAATAATAAATTAAGTATTTTATTAGATAATTTTTTTAATAGTACAGAGTTTCAAAGTGAAGAGTTAATTAAGTTAAAACAGAACGCAGAAAAAAAGTTAAGTAATAAAGAAATTTCTGACGAAGAAATTTATCTTAACAATCAAATTGTTGATCAGATTAATAATTTAAAATCTTAAAGGTACTTTTTAAACTCTTCTATAACTTCTTGATAAAGTTTTTTTTTAAAAGGAACTATTAATTTAGGTAGCTCCAAAGGTTCGGCCCAACGCCAATCATAAAACTCTGCTTTTTTTTGTTTGATATTAATCTCTTCATCCTCACCCATAAATTTTGCAAGAAACCAAGTTTGTTTTTGTCCTTTATACTTTCCATCCCAAATTTTACCAAGGAGCTCATTAGGCAAATCGTAAACGAATTCCTTTTCTGATTTTTTTATAATTTCAATTGACGTAATTCCTGTTTCTTCTTTAAGCTCTCTTTTGGCAGCGTTCAGAACATCTTCCTTTTGATCAACTCCCCCTTGAGGCATTTGCCATGCCTTAGTACTATCAATTCTTTTTCCGATAAAAACTTTAGTTTCTTGATTTAGAAGCATTATCCCAACACCTTTTCTATAAGGAAGATTGCTTAAATCTTTCATGATGCTTTTAAAAGTTTAAGAGCGTAAATTAATTGATTATCGTTTGTAGGATCGTTTATTTTAAAATTTTCTTTCTGTTGATCTACTTTAATATCCGGTTGAACGCCAATTTCTTCAATTGTTTCGCCGCTTGGCAGATAGTATTTAGCTGTCGTTAATCTTAATCCGCCACCATTAGATAAAGGCATAATAGATTGAACAGAACCTTTGCCAAAAGATTTTTCACCAATAACAATTGCTCGCTTATGATCTTTTAAGGCTCCAGCTACTATTTCAGACGCAGAAGCTGATCCTTTGTTAATAAGTACAATGAGTGGTTTTCCATTAATTTCATCACCTTTTTTAGAATTGTAAACTTTTATATCCTTAGGATCTCTTCCTTTTGTAGAAACAATCTCTCCNCTATCNAAAAAAGCATCNGATATTTTAATTGCNTGNGAAAGAAGACCGCCAGGATTATTTCGCAGATCCAAAATNTAACCAGTTATNTTTGGTTTGCTTCTGCTTATTTCTCTAATTTTGTCTATTAATTCATCACCACTTTTTTCATTAAAAGATCTTAATCTTAAATAACCAATATTTTCTTTAATTTCAGAAACAACAGATTTAGTTTTAATTGTTTCTCTAACTATTTTTACAATTATTGGTTCATCAACATCTATTCTTCTAATAGTTAATGTGATTGGAGTTCCGCTTTTACCACGCATAGTATTTACAGCCTCATCCAATGTTAAACCTTTAACCTGCTTGTTATCTAATTTAATAATATAATCTCCAGACCTTATTCCAGCCCTATCGGCAGGAGTATCATCAATTGGAGATATTACTTTTACCAGTCCAGCTTCCATTGTAACTTCAATACCAAGACCACCAAATTCACCTTTGGTTTCAGTATTCATGCTCTTGAATGTTTTAGGACTCATGTAAGAAGAATAGGGATCTAACGATTGAAGCATTCCGTTAATTGCTCCATCAATTACTTCGCCTTCATTAATTTGTTTAAAATATTCTTTGTTTATNGTTTCAAGAATGTCTCCAAACAAATCTAATTTTTCATAAAGAACATCTTTTTTTTGTGAAAAAGCATTCTGCGAAAATAGATTTAAAAATAAAAATGTAAGTAATAAGTAAATTTTTTTCATTATTATTGTCTATGATAGGGATGGTTTACCATAATTGTAGCACATCTGTAAATTTGTTCGGTAAGTATTACTCTAGTCAAAGAGTGGGTAAAAGTAAGTTTGCTAAGACATATTTCTTCAAAGCTTTCTTTATTTAGGTTTTTTTTAAAACCTTCTGGTTCTCCAATAATAAATAATACTTCTTTAATTGATGAGATAATTAGTTTTTTTAATTTTTTGCAAAAGTTCTCAGTATTAAGATCTTGTCCGCTTTCACTAAGAAATATAATTTTTTTTTCTTTTTTATTTTTAATTATATTTTCGAGCTCTTTTTTTGAAATATGTTCAATTGCAAAATTAGTGATTCCACTATTTTTTAAACTTTTGAGCCTGCTTTCATACCTTTTGCACAGCTCATTTTCTTCATCTTTGTTTAATCTTCCTAAACAAAGGATTTTAATTTTCATTAAACAAAGATTTTTTGATTTGGAATAATATCAGCCCACATTTTTTCCAACTCATAATTTTTTCTTTGTTCATGGTGAAAAATGTGAACTATAANATCAATTGCATCAATTAGCTTCCAGTTATCACTATCTCTACCCTCAACTTTGCAACCCTTAATTCCCATTTTTTTTAATTCTTCAATTGTATTTTCAGAAACAGACTGAATGTGCCTAGAAGATGTTCCGCTTGCGACAATCATATAGTCAGCAATAGAACTCTTGTTTGCAAGATCAATAGTTACGATGTCTTTTGCTTTATTATCATCAAGAATTTTAATTATTTCTTTTAGAAGGACTTCTTTTTTTTTAATTTGCATTAATTGTTTTTTTTATTTTTGATGATGAAACATTCATACCTTTTGTGCTTAAAAAATACCATCTATGTTGTTTATCTTTTGAAACTAAATTTAAAGATTTGTATTTTTCGAGCTTTTTTGC
>B570J29585_1000231_pt1 | contig 7087 bp, 15 predicted proteins | sample LakMenEpi06Jul12_FD_29585 | JGI IMG/M metagenome (IMG submission 29585)
CTATAAACAATTAAAATAAATAAAGTATAAAAAATTCTTTTTTTAAGATCATCTAAAGATGAATTTGGCTTTAAGGATTCTACTGACCCAAAAGAACTAGACATGAAAACTATTTAGCCTCTGCTTGTTTCAATAAATTAACGCTACCGCCTGCTTTTTCAATTTTTGTTTTAGCAGATGCGCTGATTTGATGTGCCTCTATTTGTATTTTTGATTTAATTTCACCGTTTCCTAAAATTTTTAATCTCTTAAAATTATTCTTAATATTCTTAACTTTTCTAAGACTATCTAATGTAACTTTAGAAGTTGTATCTAATTTCTTCTTCTCTATTAAATGTTGAATATCATTTAAGTTAATAATCATTTGATCGTATGAATGTTTTTTATAATTGCATTAAAACCTCTTTTAGGAAGTCTTCTATAAAGAGGCATTTGACCCCCTTCAAAACTCTTAATAGATACACCTGATCTTGCTTTTTGACCTTTTACACCTCGGCCAGCAGTCTTTCCTTTTCCAGAACCTATTCCTCTACCGTATCTTTTTCCTTTTTTATAAAGAGAAACGTTTAATGTATTTAATTTCATAATNTTATCTTCTAGCTACAACTTCACTAATTTTTTTACCACGAAGTATNGAAATGTCTTTAGGTGATCTTTGTTTTGATAACGCTAACATACATGCTCTAACAACATTATAAGGNTTTGATGAACCAATAGATTTTGCNACAATATCTTGCATACCTAACATTTCACATATTGCTCGGATAGCNCCACCAGCAATAATTCCTGTTCCTGCTGGTGCGCTTCTAAGAAGAACTTTTCCTGATCCACTTTTTCCATAAGTGTCATGATGTATTGTTCTTCCTTCTCTTAAAGGAACTTTAACTAATGAACTTTTTGCCTCTTCTGATGCTTTTTTAATTGCGTCTGGCACTTGTTTTGCTTTACCATGTCCATAACCAACTAAACCTTTTTGATTTCCAACAATAACTAATGCCGCAAATCCAAATCTTCTTCCGCCTTTTACCACTTTAGTAATTCGATTAATCGCNACTAACTTTTCTTTAAGTTCTGATTGAGTGTTCATAAATTAAAATTTTAATCCTTCTTTTCTTGCAGATTCTGCTACTGCTTTAATCCGACCATGATACTTATATCTACCTCTGTCAAAATAAACTTCTTTAATTCCTTTTTCCAAAGCTCTTTTTGCTACTAATTTTCCAACTTCTACTGATAATTCCATTTTTTTCTTCTTATCCATAGCTTTTTCAACTGACGACGCTGAAACTAGTGTTAGATTTTTAGCATCATCAATAACTTGAGCGTAAATATTTTTTAAAGATCTAAAAACAGTAAGACGCAATCCTGTTGGATTGTACTTTTTCATTTTTCCTCTAGTTCTAGTCTGTCTTTTAATATCGCTTGCCATAATTATTTCTTTTTACCTTCTTTTCTTAAAACAAATTGATCAGAAGAAGTTATTCCTTTTCCTTTGTAGGGCTCAACTGGTTTTAAAAATTTAATATCAGCGCATACTTTTCCTACTAATTCTTTGTCAATTCCTTTAACTTTTATTGCTGTTTGTTTATCTATTGCAACTTCAATGCCTTCCGGAATATCATAATGAACATCATGACTAAATCCTAATTGAAAAATGATTTTTTTTCCTTGTAATGTGGCTCTAAATCCAACACCTGTAAGTTTTAAATCTTTTTCAAATCCTTTTGATACTCCAATAATTCCGTTATTAATTAAGCTTCTATGCAATCCCCAAGTGACTTTGTTTGTATTTTTTTTATCAACGGGTTCAAGGGAAACTTTGTTGTTAGCAACTATTACTTTTAAAATACTCTGATCTACAACTAGTTCTTTCTTACTCTTAGCGCCTTGAATAATAACTTTATTATTCTCAACTTTAACAGTAACTCCAGATGGTAATATAATAGGTGTTTTTCCAATTTTTGACATATCTTAAGAAACCTTACAAAGGACCTCCCCGCCTAGTTTTTTTTCTCTAGCTTCGTTATCAGAGAAAATTCCTTTTGAAGTAGAAATAATAGATATTCCTAATCCATTTTGAACTTTTTGAATACTATCTGATCTGGAATATATTCTTCTTCCTGGTCTTGAAACTCTTTCAATCTCTTTGATAACTGGATCGCCATACATATATTTCAAATTAATTACTATTGTTTCAAAACTTTTGTCTTTTGACACAGCATATTCTTGAATAAATCCCTCTTTTTGAAGAACGTCTAAAACTGCTTTTCTTAATTTAGAGCCAGGAACTGACACTTTTTTTAAACCACGCATTTGTCCATTTCTTATTCTTGTAATCATATCTCCAATTGGATCTGTAATTTTCATATTTCCTCCTTACCAGCTAGCTTTCGTCATACCCGGAATTTTTCCACTAGAAGCAAATTTTCTAAGTGCAATTCTAGACATTCTTAATTTTCTGTAATAACCACGAGATCTTCCTGTTATTTCGCATCTATTTTTAACTCTATTTTTTGCTGAATTTCTAGGAACTTTTGAAAGTTTTAAACTAGCTAAAAATCGCTCATTTAAAGATAACGTTTTATTCATAATAATTTTTTTAAGCTTAGATCTTTTGTTCTCAAATTTCTTAGCCATTTTTACTCTTTTCAAATTTCTCTCGATTGAACTTCTTTTTGCCATTTAATTTAGCTCCTTATTTTTTACTTTATCTTTGCCTTTTTCGTTATCTTCATCTTTTTTAACTTTTTTTTTATCTGCTGAAAATATTCCAACTTTAGCAAATGGAAANTTAAAACTATCAAGCAACATTTTAGATTGCTCTTTAGTTTTTGCAGTTGTCACAACAGTAATATCTAAGCCTCTAATTTTATCTACTTTATCAAAATTAACCTCTGGAAATATAATGTGCTCTTTAACTCCAAAACTGTAATTAGCTTCATTATCAAAGCTATTAGGATTTAAACCTCTAAAGTCTTTAATTCTTGGCAAAGCAATGTTTACTAGACGATCTAAAAAAAAATACATTTGATCTTTTCTTAAAGTAACTTTTAAACCTAANGGTATTCCTACTCTTGTTTTAAAATTAGAAATAGATTTTTTTGATTTTGTAACTTGAGCTTTTTGNCCNGCAATAGCTGAGAGGTCATCNTCTGCACTTTTTANAATTTTATTATCAGTTCCATCTAACCCCAGACCCATATTTAAAACAATTTTNACTAATTTAGGAGCTTGCATTTTATTACTAAAAGACAAGTTCTTACATAAAGTAGGNACTATCTCTTTTATATATTTTTCTTTTAATCTAGGTACTAATTTCATTTTTTACTCTTTGTTTTTGATTTTNCTTCTTTTACAGTCTTTTTTGTTTCTTCCTTTTTTTCAACTTTTTTCTCTACTTTTGCGTCAGATAATTTAACAACATTTGATATGTCAATTGGTCTTTCAACAGTAATAATTCCGCCTTTTTTTTCTCTTGTTGGTTTTTGATGTTTTTTCTTTTCATTAATACCTTTGACTAAAACTTTTCTAGACTCAGGGAATACTTTGATTACATTGCCTGTTTTTCCTTTATCGTCCCCTGTAATAACTTTTACGTTATCTCCTTTTTTAATTTTTAATTTAATCATAGTACCTCAGGCGCTAAAGAAATTATTTTCATAAAGTTTTTATTTCTTAACTCTCTAGTTACCGGTCCAAAAATCCTTGTTCCAATAGGCTCACCATTTGGCTGCACCAAAACTGCAGCATTGGCATCAAATTTTATTGAAGTGCCATCTAATCTTTTAATCTCTTTTCTTGTTCTAACGATTACTGCCTTGTGAACATCTCCTTTTTTTACTTTTCCTTTAGGAATGGCATCTTTAATTGAAACAACGATAATATCTCCTATTGTTGCATATCTTCTTTTNGATCCACCTAATACTTTAATGCACTCNACTTTTCGAGCCCCCGTATTATCAGCAACAAATAATTCTGTTTGTACCTGAATCATTTATTTATCGCCTCCAACAATTGTCCAGCGCTTAAGCTTTGAAATTGGTTTGCTCTCAATAATAGAAACTGTATCTCCAACTTTAGATTTATTTTTTTCATCGTGAGCATGATATTTTTTATAAGTTGTCATTACTTTTTTGTATTTTGGATGAACAAATCTTCTGCTAACTTCAACAACGATTGTTTTGTTGCTTTTGTCGCTAACTACTTTTCCTTTTAAAATTCTTTTTACCATTATTTAGCTCTGTTTAAATTAATAAAAGTTTTAACTGTAGCAATAGAGCGTCTATTAGTTTTAATAGACGATGTATTTGTTACTTGACCATTTTTTTTCTTAAATCGGATATTAAATTGTTCTTTCTTTAATTTTTCTAATTCAGAAAATAATTGATCCTGAGTTAATTTTTTTATTTCTTTAGTTTTCATTATTGCGTTCCTAATCTTTTAATCATTTTAGTTTTAATAGATAATTTTGCCTTTGCTCTCTCAAATGCTTCTTTAGCTACTGTCTCGTCAACACCATCAATTTCAAAAATAATTCTTCCTGGCTTAACTCTAAATACGTAATACTCTAATCCACCCTTACCTTTACCCATCCTAACTTCGATTGGTTTTTTTGTTACAGGAATATTTGGAAAAATTCTAAGCCAAACTCTACCTGCTCTCTTCATGTGTCTAGTTAAGGCAACTCTTGCAGCTTCAATTTCTTTCGAGGTTACTCGATTAGGTTCAATTGCTTTCAATCCAAATGATCCAAAATTCAATTCAGCTCCGCGAGTGGCAACACCATGAATTTTTCCCTTAAAAGCTTTTCTATATTTTGTTCTAGCTGGCTGTAACATTTTCTTTCTCGTTTATATTTTTAATTTCAGCATCATCAATTTTTTTCTTATCTTTTTCAAACACGATGCCTTTATAAATCCAAACTTTAACTCCAATAATTCCATAAGTAGTTTCTGCTTCTGCTTCTCCATAATCAACATCAGCTCTTAATGTATGAAGCGGAATACTTCCTTCTCTTAACCATTCTGTTCTAGCAATCTCCGTTCCTGCTAATCTTCCAGCAACAGTTATCTTAATTCCTTTAGCACCTAATCTAAGAGTTGATTGCATCGCCCTTTTCATAGCTTTTCTATATGCAATTCGTTTTTCAAGTTGCTGTGCTACGTTTTCTGCAACTAAATAAGCGTCTAACTCTGGTTTTCTGATTTCTTTAATATTTACTGAAACTTCTGAGCTTGAGATTTTATTTAGATTACTTTTAATTTTATCAATATCAGAACCTTTTTTTCCAATTACAAAACCTGGTCTTGATGTAAAGATTGTTACAATACATTTTTTAGTAGGTCTTTCGATAAAGATCTTTGAAATTCCAGAATTTTTAAGATTTTTGTGTATGTATTCTCTAATTTTAAAATCTTCGATTAAATATTGTCCATATTCTTTTTTCTTAGCAAACCACATGGAATCCCAGTTTTTATTAATACTTAATCTAAAGCTAATTGGATTAACTTTCTGTCCCATTATTTAGCGGCCTCCACCGGAACTTTTTTGTTTTCTGAAACAATGATTGTTAAATTAGAAAAATGTTTTTTAATTCCAGCAGATCTTCCTCTTGCTCTAGGCATGAAACGTTTTAGTGTAATTCCTTTTCCAACGTAGGCTTCTTTTACTATCAAATTATCAATGTCTAATTGATTGTTATTCTCTGCATTAGCAATTGCCGACTTTAAAGTTTTTTTGATCTCACTAGCTACTCTTTTATCTGTAAATTCTAAATCTCTCATAGCCACATTAGCATTCTTACCTCTGATACTTTTTAATATATTGTTAATTTTACGGGGACTTGATCTTAAGTTCCTGTAAATTGCCTTAACTTGATTTAAATCTTTATTTTTTGTCATCTTTTTTCTCAGTTGCTGGAGCAGCTTTTTTATCAGCTGGAGTATGTCCAAAGAATTGTCTTGTTGCCGAAAACTCTCCTAATTTATGTCCAATCATTTCATCTGTAATAGTCACCGGAAAGAATTTCTTTCCATTATGAACTTCAAAAGTCATTCCAATAAATTCTGGAATAATTGTAGATTTTCTTGACCAAGTTTTNATTGGTTTTTTAATATTTTGATCTTTATGTTTTTGTACTTTTTTCATTAAACTTAATTCAACAAAAGGACCTTTCCAGACTGATCTACTCATAATTAATTAATACCTCTCTTCTTCTTTCTTGAGATAATATACTTATCGGTATTTTTATTTTTTCTAGTTTTCTTTCCTTTGGTCTTGATGCCCCAAGGAGTAACAGGATGTCTTCCTCCGTTAGTTCTTCCGCCGTGTGGGTGATCAACAGGGTTCATTGCTATACCTCTTGTTTGTGGTCTAACTCCTAACCATCTACTTCTTCCAGCTTTACCAATTTTAATATTTTTTTGATCAGGATTTGATACAGCGCCAATAGTCGCTTTGCATAAACTTTGTACTCTTCTTACTTCGCCTGAGGCTAATTTTAATGTTGTATAATCTTGGTCGTGACTCATAATTTGTACAGAAGTACCGGCTGATCTTGCTAATACAGCGCCGTTACCTGGTCTCATTTCCACATTATGAACAACAGTTGCAGGAGGAATATCAATTAAAGGCATACAATTACCAATTTCTATATCTTTTTTTCTTCCAGAATGAATTTTAGTCCCGACTTTAATATCCTGTGGAGCAATTAAATAACTTTGAGTTTTATCTTCATATTCAACAAGCATAATATTAGCTGTTCTATAAGGATCGTACTCAAAACGAATTACTGTAGCGGGCATATCAAACTTATTTCTTTTAAAATCTACAAATCTATATTTTTTCTTATGTCCAGCTGAACGATGTCTTGATGTAATTCTTCCTAAATTATTTCTTCCATATGAACCATTAATTCCTGAAGTCAGAGATTTAACAGGCTTTCCTTTCCAAAGACCTGTTCTGTCCAAGATAATTGTGCCTCTAGTAGATTTTGTATAAGGTTTATATGTTTTTAAAGTCATTTTTATATTCCAGTTGTAATATCAATTGATTGTCCTTTTTTTAAAGTAACAATAGCTTTTTTGTA
>B570J29585_1000234_pt1 | contig 7072 bp, 8 predicted proteins | sample LakMenEpi06Jul12_FD_29585 | JGI IMG/M metagenome (IMG submission 29585)
ATTCTCTGCTTCCTTGGCATTGATGCAAAGCCAAGAGAAATGTCGAATCCCAAACAATGCTGCTCTTTTGGGTTCCACTTCCACCAGATGGTGAAAATAATCCCGAAAGCCTTCTGCAGAACCACGATCAAAGCCAGCCCAAAACGCAGGTTCACTAATGGCCACGCAGCCACATTGTGCCATGCGGTGGTAATCATCCGTTACGCGGGAAATCATGTGAATATGCGGGTCGATGTACTGCATTTTTCATGCCTCGATTAGTTAGTAACGGGGGGTGGGAATTTCCCAATTTGCATCATAAGGCAGGGAAAAGAGTTTTTGAATCTGCTCGGCTTTATGCGCAGAGGTACCTTGCAGGATTTTCAAAGCTTCAATAATGCGGGAGATTTTTACATCTTGATGAACAAGTTCTGCAGCATCGCCCCGAGTTATCCGATCCAATATTGCTGCTATGTCTAACAGTTTAGATCGGGCTTCCAAAAAACTTTGTTCCAGCACTTTTGGAGCTGCAACTGCTTTTATTCTGGGATCCATGATTCGTTCTCCAACTAGCTTTTGGTCTGGTACTTTTTCATAACTTCAAGGGAAACCAATGAGTTTAAACTTCCCGATCGTAAGCCATCCATATCCAATGTAATAAATCGGAACCCTAGTGCATGAAAATATTCGGAAAGGTTTTTACGAGCCTCGGGGTCTGCGAGTTTCGCAATGTCTTCAAAAAGAAGCTCTATCCGGACAAGTTCATCATGATGAAGCCTAACCCTGCAATCGCGAAGGCCTAACGATTTAAGATAGATTTCAGCTTTTTCAATTCGGGCAGTTCGTTCTGTAGTTACTGCAACCCCGGGGGCGATTCTGCTGGAAAGACAAGGCGAGGCGGGTTTATCCCAAACTTCGAGGTTCCANTATTGAGCNAGTTCGCGTACTTCTTTTTTACCCAAACCAGCTTCTTGCAATGGGTGCCTAATGCCCCGTTCTTTCGCTGCCTGCAAACCTGGCCTGTAATCGCCCAAGTCATCCTGATTGGCGCCACTGCATATTATTTGCGCATTTAATTCCGAAAGCTTTTTAAGAATTGTTTCATACAGCTCACTCTTACAAAAATAACACCTATCGCCTGCATTTTTTGTGTAATNNGGGTTNTCAAACTCCGAGGTCAAAACAATTTGATGCCTAAGGCCTATTGTTGCTGCCAGCTTTTTTGCTGCTTCGATATCGTGGCGTGGCACACTGGGGCTATCGGCAGTAATTGCAATAGCCTGATCTCCAAGTGCAAGTAAAGCAGCTTTCGCTACCACTGCACTATCGACCCCGCCACTAAGTGCGACGACAACGCCATCCATATTTTTAATAATGCTGATAAGCTTCAAAGCATTTGACGAAACCAAGGTTTGCAAAATAAGCTCTCCATTTTAGGAACTACTTCTATTTTAAGGAGGTTGCTAGGAAGGGAAAGGGAATAAGAGAGTTTGCTAGCCAGTTAGGCAAAATTTATCCGCCTGAGTAGCCTGTTAGATTAGGCTACAACCCTGCCAAACCGACAGACGGCCCTGATTTCTATTGCAAAGTTGGCAGGGATGCGCCCTCTTTTAACCTACGCTACAACACATAAACCTATACACAACAATGAGATACACTAATAACACAAAACAGGCACGGAACTTGCTACTAAACTAGCTCTTATTCATTTTGAGTCGTGCGGTGTTTTTAAAGGAGTAATTTTATGAAGATTCAGCCACTTGGTGATCGTCTGGTTATTAAACGAGTTGAAGCTAGCGATAAGAGCAAGGGCGGAATTATTTTGCCTGATAGCGCCAAGCAAAAGCCACAACGCGGCAAAGTCGAAGCTGTTGGCCCAGGCCGACTGTTAGGCGATGGCAAAAGACAGCCCCTTCAAGTTAAAATTGGGGATACGGTTCTTTTCACCAATTGGGCTGGTGATGAATTCAAAGAAACTCATGGCGAAAACATTCTTCTCCTCCGAGAAAGTGATGTTCTTGCAGTCGTTGACTAGTTTGTATTTCTAATTTCAAAAGTAAAACATTCATTCTTTTTAAAGGCTAATAAGGGGACAACAGATGTCAGCAAAGCAAATCGCATTTGATCAAGAAGCTCGTGAAGCATTACGCAGAGGCATCCACAAGCTTGCCAAAGCAGTTAAAGTTACTCTCGGACCTAAAGGCAGAAATGTCATCATCCAAAAGAGCTTTGGCTCACCATTGGTAACTAAAGACGGCGTTACCGTTGCCAAGGAAATCGATCTAGAAGATAAGTATGAAAACATGGGCGCACGCATGGTGCGCGAAGTTGCAAGCAAAACCAGCGATGTCGCAGGCGATGGTACCACCACTGCAACCGTAATGGCAGAAGCAATTTTCAACGAAGGCCTCAAAGCCGTTGTTGCTGGCGTTAACCCTATGATGATGAAGCGCGGAATTGAAAAAGCTGTCGAAGAAATCATCGAACGCCTNAAAGAAAACAGCAAGCCTGTTAAGCTTAAGAAAGATCTTCAGAATGTTGCAACTGTTGCATCCAACGATGATAACGAAATCGGTACCATCATTGCTGAAGCATTCGATAAAGTAGGCAAAGATGGCGTGATCACCGTCGAAGAAGGCAAAGCACTTCAAACCACCCATGAGTTTGTTGAAGGCATGCAGTTCGATCGCGGTTACCTTTCCCCTTACTTTGTTACCGATCAGCAAAAGATGGAATGTGAACTCGATGATCCTTACATTCTGATCTACGAAAAGAAGATCTCCAGCAACAAAGACCTTGTTCCATTGCTTGAAAAAGTATTAAGCACCAACAAGCCTATCCTGATTATTGCTGAAGAAGTTGAAGGCGAAGCCCTTGCAACTTTGGTAATCAACCGCCTTCGTGGCACCTTCAAGTGCTCCGCAGTCAAGGCTCCAGGCTATGGCGACCGCAGAAAAGCAATGCTTGAAGACATTGCAAAGCTGACCGGTGGACAAGCTATATTCGAAGACTTGGGCATCCAACTCGAAGCTGTTGAACTTAAGCAACTTGGCCGTGCCAAGAAGGTTAAGATCGACAAAGATAACACCATCATCATCGAAGGTGCAGGCAAGAAGGATGAAATCAAGGCTCGTGTTGCAAGCATTCAACGCGAACTCGAAAAATCCACCAGCGATTACGATAAAGAAAAACTTAGCGAGCGAATCGCAAAGCTTTCCGGTGGTGTTGCCAAGATCAATGTTGGCGCTGCGACTGAAAGCGAAATGAAAGAAAAGAAAGCCCGCGTTGAAGATGCAATGCACGCTACCCGTGCTGCTGCTCAAGAAGGTATCCTTCCAGGCGGCGGAGTTGCCCTTCTTCGTGCTTCTGATGGCCTTAAAGGCAAGGGCCTCTCACACGATGAACTTATTGGTTACAACATCGTGGTTCGCGCTTGCAAAGCCCCTATCCAACAGATTTCCAACAATGCTGGAATGGACGGCGCTGTAGTCATGAACAAGGTTCTTGATAACAAGGACTTCAACTATGGCTATGATGCTCGTAATGACCGCTATGTTGACATGGTTAAGGAAGGTATTATCGATCCAACCAAGGTTGTTNGATCTGCCTTGCAAAATGGTGCCAGCGTTTCNACCTTGCTNCTTACCAGCGATGCACTTGTNGCTGATATGCCCAAGGACGAAAAGAAAGCCGGCGGACCTGGCCACGATGATATGTACTAAGCTTTAACGCTTTAGTTATTTAAAAGGGGAACAGGTTTAACCTGCTCCCCTTTTTTATTTGCCATCGATACACTTGTTGCTGCTATGCCCAAAGATGAAAAGAAAGCCGGCGGACTTGGCAACTATGATATGTAATAAGAGCTTTAACGCTTTAGCTATTTAAGAGGGGGAGCAGGTTTATCTTGTTCCCCTTTTTCATTTGCCTTGCTCGGATCAAAAGGCTGAAACTGATCTTTTGGTTTTTCAGGCACTTTCTCTACTTCACTAGCTTCTTTTTTAACCTCTGGCGCATCCTTTGGATCAACAGCCTTTTTAGGCGCAACATCATCTGAAACCTTTTCCACCAACTCTGACTCAACTTTGTTTACACCTTTCGTGTTTTCAGCAACTTCAATGGCACGAATCTTGGACTGCTCATCAGGAACCGTTCCCTTTAATAAAATCACGCCTACTTCTTTNGAAGANACTTCAATCTTTTGATCTTTAAGATTTTTATCAGTGCGAATCCGAAACAGCACCGAATCTTCAATTGAAGATTCCAAGATCTCCCCTCGCATGGCCTGAATTCCCATTTCAAGTTTTTTTCGTGTAGGCGAAGCCGCACTATCAAACTTGGATGTTATTTTCCTGCCGATGTTTGCGAGGATTTCTTTATCCTGTTTGCCACACCCTGCTAACAACACTAATATCGGGGCCAATACTATCACTATTATTTTGCGCATATTCTATTCCTCCATAATGAAAGTATCCCGAAGATTGGCTTATTCAGTCAAGGCGGATTAATCTATTCATGCCAATCATTGATACAATGTTTATTTGCACCAAGCAGGCGCCACCGTTTGAAACAAGGAATGCCATGGATAAGATCAAACTTAAAGTGTTCACCGAGGATGAAGTTACTGCAGAAATTGCAAATCGGTCCTTGAATGGTTGGTACCTTGAAGAGGGATGGCTTAAACGAAAATACACCACTGCAGGATGGCAGACCACCCTCATGCTGGTTAACAACATCGGCTTTATTTGTGAAGCTGCCTGGCACCATGCAGATATGGCTATTACTTGGGGTAAGGTTTGGGTTAAACTAAAAACTCATGATCATGGCGGAATTACCGTAAAAGACTTTGAGCTTGCCGCTAAAATCGAAGCTTCGGTTTTGTGGAAACCTAATGCGGATAGTTCTCTAGAAGGCATTCCCAACAAGTTCATTAATGGAAACTCTTAAAACTAAAATGGCAACCATGCAATTAGGATCTCTGACCCTTCCCAGCAGATTTTGGCTTGCCCCGCTTGCAGGGTACACCAATCTTGCTTTTCGTACCTCAGTAAGAGAGTTAGGGGGCTTAGGGCATGCCACCACCGATCTGGTCAACGCCAAGGCGCTAATTCGCACTTGTAGAAAGACCATGGATCTTATTCAGACTTCCACCTTTGATCGCCCGTTTGCAGTGCAATTGTATGGGCATGTGATAGAAGACATGGTAGCTGCTGCGAAATGGTTGGAAGGTTATGGGGTAACGAGTGTGGATATCAACATGGGTTGCCCAGTTCGAAAAGTTACAAGAAGTGGGGGCGGTTCTGCATTGCTTTGCGAAGGGTCAAATGCAACCACGCTGGTTCAGAAAATTGTGGAATCAGTAAAGATACCTGTCACGGTGAAGATGCGCCTAGGATGGGACAAAGATAATTTATCTGGGCCATGGTTTGCGCGCGAATTTGAAAAAATAGGTGTTGCTGCAATAACGATTCATGGCAGAACCAGAGAGCAAGGTTTTTCGGGCAGCGTAGATCTTGATGGCATAAGAAGTGTAGTAGAAGCTGTAGAAAAAATCCCGATCATTGGAAACGGAGATGTCAAAGGAGTTTCAGATGCCAAGGCTATGTTTGAAAAAACAGGCTGTGCAGGAATAGCAATTGGGCGCGGGGCACTGCTCAACCCTTGGATATTCCAGCAATTATCAACTTGGGATTTAACAGGCGAACCATGCGCCCATGCGGGATGGATGGATCGATTACAATTCATGCGTAGGCACTTTAGGCTGCTGGTGGAACATAAGGGCGAACGGTTTTCCTGCCTGGCATTCCGTAAAGTTGCAAACTGGTACTGCAGAGTTTTAAAACCCGGGCACCAAATACAGCAACAACTCGTGCAACTGGAATCCCCCGCCCACTTCGAAGACTTGGCAAATCAGATTGAAGAACTCGTAAAAATCAGGCCAGAACCAAATTGGCCCGATCTGGAATGCCCTGTCAAAGTCCCCTCAGGACCCATTTCCCACTGGTAATCCAGTTAGCACTAGACAGTTCCTTGGCGAGCGCTATAGTCCCCCGCCGGCTTGATTCTTTTTCAAGCCACGCCTGTTAAATCAGGCAAAGAAGGAAGACTAGCGCAGGATAATTGCATGTCCATTAGCAGGCTGACCCCGGCTTACGAAACATCGCTTGGTAAATGTTACCTTGGGGATGCCTTGGAACTTTTAAAAAAGGTTAAAGATAACTCCATTTCTTTAGTTCTAACTTCTCCACCGTTCGCCCTGCGAAGACAAAAGGCTTACGGAAATGTTGATGCAGCATCCTATGTGGATTGGATACTTCCCTTCGCTTGGGAAATTCAACGAATCTTAAAACCTGATGGTTCCTTTGTGATGGATCTCGCAGGTGCTTGGAATCCGAAAAAAGGTACCCGCTCTTTATTCCAATACGAATTGATTTTGAAATTATGTCAGCGCTTCCATCTAGCGCAGGAATTCTACTGGTACAATCCCAGCAAATTACCCACCCCAGCAGAGTGGGTTACCATCCGAAGAACTCGTGTGAAAGATGCCGTCAACATGGTCTGGTGGCTTTCTAAAACTGAAGAGCCACAAGCAGATAACCGTAGGGTTCTAAAGCCCTACAGTAAATCCATGAAACGCCTGCTACGGGATGGATACGATACAGCCATGAGACCTTCACAGCATGAAATTGGGCCCAACTTTCAGAAGGATAATGGCGGTGCAATTCCTCCAAACATGCTCTCAATTCCTAATTGCAGGTCTGCGGATTCTTATATCAAGAGGTGCAGGCAGGAAGGGTTGACAATTCATCCTGCGCGTTTTCCCGAACCACTTCCAGAATTTTTCGTGCAGTTTTTAACAAGCCCAGGCGATACGGTGCTCGATCCTTTTTCAGGAAGCAACATGACGGGTGCGGTTAGTCAAAAACTCGGACGCAAATGGATAAGCTTTGAAATAAACGAAGAGTATGTGGAAAGCTCGCAGATGCGATTTGAAGAAAATCCCAAAACCGGTGCAGGCCTTGGGATTAAAACTCTCATGAAGAAAAAGAAGCCCGCCTAGGTCAGACTATTTCGCTGCGCGTACTTTTAAAAGATT
>B570J29585_1000256_pt1 | contig 6746 bp, 5 predicted proteins | sample LakMenEpi06Jul12_FD_29585 | JGI IMG/M metagenome (IMG submission 29585)
GTCAAATAGAATTGGTTTGTTTAATTTTTTTAAGAAATTTTAATAATGCTATATTTTTTTTTTAAATATTTTTCCTCAGAAATTAATGCTTTTAACGTTTTTAAATATATTACCTTTAGAACTGGATTGTCAGTTGCTACTTCTTTAGCTTTTATACTATTAGTTGGAGAGAGCTTAATTACTAAGTTAAAATCATTTCAAAAACATGGTCAACCCATTCGAAATGACGGTCCTTTATCTCATATTATAAAAAAATCAGGAACTCCTACTATGGGAGGCTTAATAATTATTTTAAGTATTTTATTTTCAACTTTGTTATGGGCTGATCTTACAAATAAATATGTTTTAATATTAATTTTTTGTTTATTAAGTTTTGGAATAATAGGTTTTATTGATGACTATATAAAAGTTGTAAAAAATAATTCTAAAGGAATTAGCGCAAAATTAAAATTATTTTTGCAAATTTTAAGCGGTACAATTGTTATATATTTTATAATTTTGAACACTGAGGCAGAGCTTAATTATAAAGTTTATTTTCCATTGTTTAAGAATTTCGTATTAAATTTTGGAATCTTTTACTTTATATTCGGTTTAGCAGTTATCGTTGGATCATCTAACGCTGTTAATTTAACAGATGGTCTTGATGGACTAGCGATTGTTCCAGTTATTTTAGTTGCACTAACTTTTGCATTTATAGCTTATGTCTCGGGTAATATTATTTTTTCAAAATATCTTCAGTTGGCTTATATAAAAAATACAGGAGAAATTTGTATTTTTTTAGGGGCAATGATAGGCGCGGGCTTAGGATTTTTATGGTTTAATGCTCCACCAGCTAAAGTTTTTATGGGGGACACTGGCTCCTTATCTCTGGGCGCAGCACTTGGAGCTATTGGAATTATAACTAAGCATGAAATAGTATTAGCGATAGTTGGAGGTCTTTTTGTCCTGGAGGCTTTGTCAGTTATCATACAAGTTGCATCTTTTAAATTAACAGGGAAAAGAGTTTTTCAAATGGCACCCTTACATCATCATTTTGAAAAAAAAGGTTGGAGCGAGTCTACAGTTGTAGTTCGATTTTGGATTATAGCTATAGTTTTTGCTTTAGTAGGTCTTGCATCTCTTAAATTAAGATAATGCTCTCACTAGAACAGTGTATCCAAAAAAAATTTTTAGTTTTTGGACTTGGTATTAGTGGTAATGCAACTTTATCTCAGTTAAAAAAAAATAAAGCAAATATTGAATGCTGGGATGATAGCAAACAACTAAGGGAAAAATTTAAGAATAGATATCGAGTAAATAAAGATTGGTTTAAGAGTAATTATGATTTTATAGTTATATCACCAGGAATTAACATCTATTCACATTCAAAAAAATCTTTTTTTCAAAAAAATAAAAATAAAATTATTACTGACTTAGATTTATTTTGCAGTTCTATTAAAGATCAAAAAGTTATTTTGGTAACTGGCACCAATGGTAAATCTACCATGTGTAAATTAATTTATGATTTGTTAAAAAATTCAAAAAAGAAAGTCTATATTGGAGGAAATTATGGAACTCCTGTACTAAATTTACCATATAAGGAAAAATCCGCAATTTTTGTGCTCGAATTGTCATCTTACCAACTCGACTATTCTTTGCGTTTAACAAGCTCAGTTTCGATTTTATTGAATATCAGCCCAGATCATATTGAAAGACACAAAAGTTTTGAAAAATATATTTTAGCAAAGCTTAAAATTTTTAAAGGATTAACACAGACAGGCAAAGGTTTTTTAGATTTAAGTAACGATAATCAATCTAAAATATTTAAAGTTTTAAAATCTGCAAAATATAATCAAAGAAATATTCAATTAATTAAAAAAAATATTAATCATCATATTAAAGATAGTCTAATTAGCGCAGCGCTAAAAGGACGTCATTTTAATAATTGTCTTTATATTACATTACAAATTTCAAAATTATTTAAAATTTCAAAAAAAATTTACTTAAAAACAATTAAAGATTTTAGTGGACTTTCTCATAGACAAGAAATTATCAAAATAAAAAATAATTTAACTTTTGTAAATGATTCTAAAGCAACAAATTTTGCATCAACCGAAGTTGCTTTAAATAATTATAAAAATATTCACTGGATTGTAGGTGGTATTGCAAAAGAAAAAGACAAGATAACTATTAAAAAGTTTAAGAGATCTATATTGAAGGCTTATATTATTGGAAAAAATGTAAATTTTTTTTTAAGACAAATTAAAAATACTATTAAATATAATGTTAGCCACTTTCTTAAGAATGCATTGTTGTCAGCTTTAAGCGAGACACAAAAGAATCCGAATTTAAAGCAAGTTATATTATTAAGTCCGTCTGCCGCATCTTTTGATCAGTATAAAAATTTTGAACATCGAGGCAATACTTTCAAACAATTAGTAAAAAAGTATTCATGATTAATTTTGGAAGAACCAGTACTAATCAATGTATTCATGATTAATTTTGGAAGAACCAGTACTAATCAATTCGCTCTTTGGTGGAGGAATGTTGATAAACTACTATTTATTCTAATAATTTCCTTAATGCTTTTAGGAGTATTTTTTGCCTACACTTCTACTTCTAGTATTGCTTCAGAAAAAATTTACAAAACTGATTATCTTTTAATTGCAAAACACATTTTATTTGCCTTTTTTAGTTTCTTAATTTTAACCTCTTTGTCTTTATTAGAAGCTAAGCAAATAGAAAAATATTGTATTTTAGGTTTCATTGTTACCTCCTTTTTATTGTTGTCAGTTCTAATATTTGGAGTTGAGGTTAAAGGTTCTAAGAGATGGATAAATTTGATTTTTTTTAGATTTCAGCCAATTGAAATTTATAAACCTTTTTTTATTTTATTATGCTCTTTAATTATTTCTAATTCAAAAATTGGAGATCTTAAATTAAGAATTTTTTTTAGTTTTTGTGTATTATTTTTTTCTTTATTATTATTACTTAATCAACCAGACGTTGGTCAAAGTTTGTTAATTTTCTCAGTTTGGTTAATTTTGATATTTGTTTCAGGAATTAGTATTGTTCTTCTTATTTCTTTGGGATCGGCTATTTTTATAGGAATAGCATCAGTAATTTTATTATTTAGCGAAAGATTTTCTTATATTTTTAGAAGATTAAAAACTTTTATCGACCCCAATAAAGGCGATAATTTACAAACACAAAAAGCACTAGAAGCAATTAAACAAGGTGGATTTACAGGAAGAGGAATAGGCGAGGGAATATTAAAAGAAAGAGTTCCTGAAGCTCATACAGATTTTGTTTTGGCAGTTATAGGCGAAGAATTTGGTATTTTGATGATATTAATAATTTTTTTAATAATAACTTTTATTTTTTTAAGAGTTTATTCTCAATGTAATACTGAAAATAATCTTTTTAGAAAATTAGTNTTAATAGGATTGGCCTGCTTAGTTTATTTGCAATCTATTATTAACTTGGGAGTTACATTGAATATACTTCCAAACAAAGGAATGACTTTTCCTTTCATAAGTTATGGAGGCTCATCTATGATTGGCTCTGGAATAATATTTGGAATATTACTTTGTTTTACTAAAAGAAAATTAACTTAATGAAAAAAATTTTAATTTGTACCGGTGGTACTGGTGGTCATATATTCCCAGCTATATCCCTTGCCGAATATCTAGAAAAAAAAAATTTTAATGTAGATTTTGTTACTGATTATAGAGCTAAAAAATTTATAAATAACATTAATTTAAAAAAAATTAATTTTATTAATATAAAAACACCAACAGGAAAAAAAGGGTTAGGATTAATTTATTCAATATTTTTAATATTTATTTCATTTTTATATTCAATTTTTTTTCTTTTATTAAAGAAGCCACAATTGATTATTGGTTCAGGCGGGTACGTTTCTTTTCCAATTTTATTAGCAGCGAAATTATTAAAAAAAAAGTTTGTTATTTACGAAACAAACTCTGTAGTCGGACGGGTTAACAATTTTTTTTTAAAAAGTTCAACAAAAATATTTACTGGATACCCTTTAAAAAATTTAAATAATNATAAAATTACTTTTGTTGGACAACTAATTAGAGAGCAAATTTATATAGCAAAAGAAAATAATTATTTTAAAAGGGATGATAATTTTGATTTTACTTTACTTATTATTGGTGGTAGTCAAGGTGCAGAAATTTTTAGCAAAACGATACCTCGGTCGTTAAATAAATTATTTAATTTAAATAAAAAAATAAGAATTTTTCATCAAGCTGGAAATAAAGAACAAGAATTAAAAATAGATTTTTCTTATAAAAATAATCCTAATGTTACTATTTTTAATTTTGAACCAAATATTGAAAAATATATGATGCTATCAGATTTAGTTATTACAAGAGCTGGTTCTTCAACATTATCAGAGCTGGCTTATTTACAGATACCATTTATAGCAATCCCTTTTAAAGACTCTCTAGACAATCATCAATTTTATAATGCAGATTATTTTTTAAAAATGAATACTTGCTGGCTTATTGATCAACAAGATCTAAACAGCGAAAAATTATTTGATTTAGTCAAAGAATTGATGCTGAACAAGGAAAAGTTACTTGAAAACAAGGAAAAGTTACTTGAAAAAAAGAGCAAATTAAAAGAATTAACTAAAACTGATGTTAATGAAATCTTTGAAAAAGAAATTAATAAAATTCTATCATGACTTTTAAAATTACGACTAATGACCAAGTTCATTTTATTGGTATAGGAGGAATAGGTATGAGCGGTATCGCCGAAATCATGCATAATATTGGATTTAAAGTTCAGGGTAGTGATCCATCAAGAAATAATAAAAATATAAAAAGATTACAAAAGCTTGGATTAAAAGTTTTTTTTAATCATGCAAAAAAAAATATAGGAAATTCAAAACTAGTCGTGTTTTCATCTGCAATTAGCAAAGACAATCCAGAGTTAAGAGAGGCAAAAAGAAAAAAAATACCAGTTATTCAGAGAGTAGAGATGCTTTCTGAGATTGTTAAGTTAAAAAAAAACATAGTTATTAGCGGAGCTCATGGCAAAACAACAATTACTTCATTGATATCAACGATTTTGTCTAAAGCAAAACTAGATCCAATGATTATTAATGGTGGAATATTAAACTCAATTAATTCAAATGCATTGTTTGGAAAAGGAGATTGGGCGGTTGTTGAAGCGGATGAATCTGATGGCAGTTTTTTAAAAATACCCATTACTTATTCTGTAGTTAGCAATATTGATAAAGAGCATTTGGATTACTATAAAAATTTTAAGAATTTATATAAGAGTTTTGAAACTTTTATAAATAAAACACCTTTAATTGGTAAATCATTTGTTTGTACGGATGATAAATTTTTAAAAAAGATTTTAAGAAAAAAGAATAAATCAAATATTATTACTTATGGTTTTGAAAATGGATCAGATCTCCACCCATACAACGTAAAGAATTCAGGGAAGATGATGTTTTTTAACATATCTGTAAAACTTAATAACAAAGTTGAACATATTAAAAATATTGAATTAAATTTATTAGGAAAACATAATGTTCTTAATGCAACCGCTGCCATTGGTGTTGCTAAAAGCTTAGGTATTAAAAATAATACTATCAAAGCAACTTTAAAAAATTTTTTGGGAGTGCAAAGAAGACTAACTAAAATAACTAATTTTAGAGGAAGTGAAATTTACGATGATTATGCTCACCACCCAACAGAAATTATCTCAGTTTTAAATGCTATTAAATCTGGTTTTAAGGAAAAAAAAATTGTAACGGTATTTCAGCCTCATAGATATTCAAGAGTTGCTTCATTAAAAAAAGAATTCGCAAATGCATTTAAGGATAGTGATTTAGTTGTTTTGTGTCCTATTTATGCAGCAAGCGAGAAACCAATAAAAAATATTAATCATTATGAATTGGCTAAGCTAATCAATAAGAATTCAAAAAAAGATGTTATATGTATTGAAAATCAATTTGATTTAGAAAGATTTATAAAACGTCATACTTATGGAAATGAAGTTATAGTTTGTATGGGGGCCGGAAGTATTAGTGGTTGGATTAGAGAAATCGCTGTTAATTTAAAAAATGAGCATTAATTTTTATTCAGAACTTAAAAAAAATCTACAAGGAGAGCTGAGAGAAAATTTTGATTTATCCAAATCTAATTGGCTTGGAATTGGAGGTAAAGCAAATTTTTTTTTTAAGCCAAAAGATTTGAAAGATTTACAAATATTTTTAAGAAATAATAATAGGCATTTTCCAATTATTGTAATTGGNTCTGGTTCAAATTTGTTAATTAGAGATAAAGGATTTGATGGAGTGGTTATTAAATTTGGAAAAGATTTTGATTATATAAAAATTAATAACGATATTATAAATTGTGGACCTGCAACGCCAAAATCAATTTTAGCAGAATATGTGGCCAATAATAATTTAACTGGTTTTGAATTTCTATATTGCATTCCAGGAACGATTGCTGGTGGAGTAGTCATGAATTCAGGCTGTTATGGTAGCGATATATCAAAAGTGGTATTGAGCGTTACAGTCATCGATATGAATGGAGAAATTAAGATCATAAGTAACAAAGATATTAATTTTTCGTATCGACATAGTTCACTTACTAAAAATCAAATTATTACCAATATTGAAATGCAAGGATCTTTTCTTGAAAATCAAAAAATATTAGAAATTATGAAAAATTTAAAAAATAAAAAAGATACTGAACAACCACAGAAAATTAAAACAGGCG
>B570J29585_1000262_pt1 | contig 6712 bp, 7 predicted proteins | sample LakMenEpi06Jul12_FD_29585 | JGI IMG/M metagenome (IMG submission 29585)
TTTGGAATTTTAACTGCAGATTGCGTTCCAATATTAGTTGCTGATAAAGAAAATAAAACAATGGCAGCTATTCATTCTGGATGGAAAGGTGCAAATTCTGGNATTATTGAAAATCTAATAAAAAAATTTAAACAAATGAAATCAAAAATATCAAATTTAATTGTGGCAATTGGACCNTGTATAGAGCAAAAAAATTACGAGGTAAAAGAAGACTTTGTAGAAAAGATTAAAATTAATAATTATGATTATAAAAAATATTTTATAACTAGGGATAGAAAAATTTACTTTAATCTAAGATTATTTGTAAATAACAAATTTTTAAGACTAGGAATCCCAAAAATAAATATTGATCATATTAATAAGGATACTTATAGCGATTATAAAAACTTCTTTAGTTATAGAAGATCTGTGCATAACAATGAGTCGGATTATGGAAGATGTATCTCTGTGATTTGTAGATATTAATTGATTAAATAATTATAAAATTATATAAAAAGTTCTCATGAAGATTGTATCTGGAACAAGTAGTATTTCCCTTAGCGATCAAATCTGNAAATATTTAAAAACAAAACCAACNCAAAGAGAGATTGTAAGATTCGCAGACTCAGAAGTTTACGTTGAGATTAAAGAAAATATGAGAGGTAACGATGTGTATTTAATACAATCAACTTCTTATCCCGCTAACGACAACATNATGGAACTGCTAATATGTATAGATTCTTTAAGAAGATCTTCTTCAAAAAATATAACAGCTGTCATTCCTTATTTTGGTTATGCAAGACAAGATAGAAAAGTTGTACCAAGATCTCCTATAAGCGCAAAATTAGTTGCAAACTTAATTACTAACGCAGGAGCGCACAGAGTTTTAACGATGGATCTTCATGCAAATCAGATTCAAGGTTTTTTTGATATTCCTGTTGATAATTTATACGCAGCTCCTGTTCTNTTAAAACATATATTAAAAAATATTGGCACTAAAAATATTGTTTGTGTTGCCCCTGATGTTGGAGGAGTAGAAAGAGCAAGAGCNATTGGTAAACGATTGAATGCNGGTTTGGCTATCATTGATAAAAGAAGAGAGAGCCCAGGACAATCTGAAGTTATGAATGTCATTGGAGAAGTTAAAAATAAATCTTGTATTATAATTGATGACTTAATTGATAGCGGTGGAACGATCTGTAACGCTGCTGATGCTTTAATGGAAAAAGGNGCAAAAGAAGTTTACTGTTACGTTGTTCACGGTGTTCTTACAGGTTCGTCTATTGATAAAATTAAAAAATCTAAGATGAAAAAGATTGTTATTACCGACACAATCGATAATACAAAAAAAATTAAAGGAGTTTCTAAAATAGAAGTAGTTAGTATTGCACCGCTAATCGCTGAAGCTATCAAGCGAATATCCCAATCAACTTCAGTTTCCAGCTTATTCAAATAAATAACAATAACTTGTTTTTTTTTCGAAGTTAATATAAAACAAGCGATCTTGATTATATGGAAAATTTAAAGCTCGAAGCATCAGAAAGAAAGCTTAATACAAAAGGAGATCTTAAAAAATTAAGATTAGAAGGTTTTCTTCCAGGCATTNTGTATGGTGATAAAGANCAAAGCCTACCTTTGTCAGTTAAAAAAATATCAATTAAAAAAATGTTAGAGTCTTCNAACTTTATGAGCTCTGTTATTGAAATGAGCATAGGCGGATCAAAACATAAAGTCTTAACTAAGGATATTAATTTTCATCCTCTAAATAATGAACCGATACACATAGATTTTCAAAAAATTAAACCCGGAACAAAAGTAACTGTTAACATTCCTGTAAAATTTATTAACAATGAAAATTGTCCAGGATTAAAAATGGGTGGAGTTTTAAACATTGTAAGAAGAAAAATAGAATTAAGATGCGCTGCTGAAAATATTCCTGCTGAAATCGTAATTGATTTAGCTAATAAAGAAATGAATGAAAGTATTCACATATCTTCTGTAAAATTACCTGAAGGAGCAAAACCTGTAATTAGCGATCGAGACTTTACNATAGCAACAATTGCNGCTCCTACAGTTGTTAAAGAGCCTGAACCGGCTGCTGCTGCGGGCGATGCTGCNGCTGCTACTGGTGATGCNGCTGCTCCAGCTGAAGGCGGAGTTGCTGCTGCAGGCGATGCTAAAGCTGCTGATGGAAAAGCTAAACCGGGGGATGCAGCAAAATCTCCTGATGCTGCTAAAAAACCTGCTGCTGCCGCACCTGCGGATAAAAAGAAATAACATCTAAATGTTATTATTTGCGGGGTTAGGAAATCCAGATCCGAAACATGCCAATAACCGACATAACGTAGGTTTCAAACTTATAGATGCTTTAAATAAAAATTTTGGACTCTCAAAACAAAAACCAAAATTTAAAGGTCTGCTAACTAACGGTCAAGTACAGGATAATAAAGTAATAGTAGTAAAGCCATTAACTTTTATGAATAATTCTGGAATGTGTATTAGAGAAATAACAGATTACCATAGAATTAAAACCAATAATATTTTTGTATTTCATGACGACATGGATATCGAAATTGGCAAAATAAAAACTAAGATTGGAGGATCTAGCGGTGGCCACAATGGCATTAAGTCAATAGACGACTCCATAGGTACTGATTATAACAGAATTAGAATTGGCATAGGTCATCCTGGTGACAAAGAATTAGTAGATAAACATGTTCTAAATGATTTCACTGAAGAGGAAAAAATAACAATAGATCAAATTATTAAGAAAATATTTAAAAATATAAATCTTCTTATAGAAAAAAAACTAGACGATTTTACTTCTAAAAGTAATCAATAAGTCTGTATGAGTTTTAAATGTGGAATCGTAGGTTTGCCCAACGTTGGTAAATCAACGCTATTTAATGCTCTTACAAAATCTAAAAATGCTCAAGCGGCTAACTTCCCTTTTTGTACCATAGAACCGAATATTGGTGTTGTTACAGTCCCTGATGAAAGATTAGAAAAACTTTCAAATATTGCAAAATCTGAAAAGATTATTCCAACATATATAACTTTTGTAGATATTGCTGGGCTAGTGGCCGGAGCATCTAAAGGGGAAGGTTTGGGTAATAAATTTCTTGCAAATATTAGAGAGGTCGATGCTGTAATACATATGCTGAGGTGTTTTGATTCAAGTGAAATACAAAATGTCAATAAAACAGTAGATCCTATAAGAGATTTAGAAACAGTAGAAACTGAAATGATGATTTCAGATTTAGAATCTGTTGAAAAAAGATTGTCTCAAAAAAAGAATAAAAACACTGAATTAAATAAAGATACTTTTGAAATTTTAGAGCATGTTTATGAATTTCTCAAAAAAGGAATTAGACCAGAGAAATTGGAGGAAAAATTCGAAAAAAAATTAATTAAAAATTTAGGTATTTTATCAACAAAACCCAGAATCTTAGTCTGCAACGTAGATGAGAATAGTGTCAGTTCAGGCAATACTTATTCTGAAAAAATAAAAGAGAAATTTAAAAATGATACGGTGGTAATTGTCTCTGCTGAAATTGAACAACAAATCACTGAACTTCAAGATTCGGAGGCCAGTGAATTTATGAAAGAAATTGGAATAAAAGAATCTGGATTAGATCAAATAATAAAAGCTGGATATAAAATTTTAAACTTAAGTACTTATTTTACAGTAGGTCCGAAAGAGACTCACGCATGGACTATTGAAAAAAACTGCAAAGCACCTGATGCGGCTGAAGTTATTCACTCTGATTTTAAAAAGGGCTTCATTAAAGCTGAGGTTATATCTTATTCAGACTATATTCANCATGTAGGCGAAGTGGGAGCTCGAGATAATGGAAAATTAAAAATAGAAGGAAAAGATTATGAAGTGGCTGATGGAGATGTTTTACACTTTAGGTTCAATACGTAACCAAATTTTTTTCTTAACAAGATAAACTAGCACCGTAAGAATTAATAAATAAATTACAGTCTTAAACCCTATTCTTTTTCTAGCTTCTAAAGTAGGTTCTGATGCCCAGGTTAAAAAAGTCACTACATCTTTTGAAAGCTGCTCTTCCGTTGCTGCGGTTCCATCTGAATAATTTACAGAATCTTTATTCAATGGTTTTGCCATTTTAATTTTATTACCTGACATATATTTATTATAATAAACTCCATCATCAAGCTTAAATCCCTTTGGCGGTTTATCGTCATAACCCATTAAAATTGAATAAATATAATCGGGCCCACCTGCTCTAGCTTTTACTAAAACTGACATATCAGGAGGGTATGCTCCACCATTTGCTGCTCTTGCTGCTTTTTCATTAGCAAATGGACTTGCGAATTTATCAGAGGGTTTTCCAGATCTTTTAAACATTTCTCCATTATCATTTGGACCATCTAAAACTTCAACTTTTGACGCTATTGCCTTAACTTCTTCTTCTGAAAAACTTGGCCCGCCCACTTCTGATAAATTTCTATAACTTAGAAGATTCATTGAATGACAAGATGCGCAAACTTCTGTGTAAACTTGATAACCTCTTTGAAGAGATGCTCTATCAAACTTTCCAAATAACCCATCAAAAGACCACGATTGTTTTAAAAGTTTTTCCTGCTTTTCAGCTGAATGCAAACTAGAGGATGTTATTATAAAAAATAAAAAAAAAGATGAGAATTTTAATAAAATACTCATAATTTATTTAAAAAATTTTTAGTGTTTTAATTTTTCCTTGCTTTTTCCAATCCTCATACTCATGAATACTTTTAGGCATCGGTAAGGTTTTTTCCGTTAAAGAAACCAACGGCGCTATAACTAAAAAAAATAAGAACCAATAGGCCGTTCCTACTCTGCTTATCAAAACGTAAATACCTTCAGCTGGCATTCCACCAACGTACATTAATATAAAAAAATCAAGAACAAACAAAAATACACATTGTTTCCAAATGGGTCTAAAAACGGAGGATCTAACTTTAGATAAATCTAACCACGGTAATAAACCTAAGACAGCAATGCTGCTTATCATTGCGATTACTCCCATCAGTTTATCTGGAATGGCTCTTAANATTGCGTAAAAAGGTAAAAAATACCATTCAGGAACTATGTGCGCCGGAGTAATTAAGGGATCAGCAGGAATATAATTATCGGGATGCCCAAGGTAATTCGGCGCGTACATTGTAATTATTACAAACGCTAATAAAAAAATTAGCATTGCAAATAAATCCTTGCTGGTTGTAAACGGAGCAAAACTGACCGTGTCTCTAGTGTCAATAGGTTCAATGCCTGAAGGATTATTGGAGCCAACAATATGTAAAGCTATCACGTGAAAAATAACTATACCTAAGATTCCAAAAGCTAAGAGCCAATGCAAAACGTAGAATCGATTTAATGTTGAATCTCCAACTGAATAATCTCCCCATAACCATGTAACTATTGCCTCTCCTACAAACGGAACGGCTGAAAAAAGATTTGTGATAACTGTAGCTCCCCAGTAACTCATTTGTCCCCATGGCAAAGTATAACCGAGGAAAGCAGTTGCCATCATCAGAAAAAAAATAACGATACCTATAAGCCACATCAGTTGGCGCGGCTCTTTATAAGAACCGTAATAAAGTCCTCTAAAAATATGGATATACACAGCGATAAAGAAAAAAGAGGCAAAGTTTATGTGAGCGTATCTAATCAACCAACCATAGTTTACATCTCTCATTATTTTTTCAACTGATGTGAAAGCCTCCGCCGAAGACGGCTTATAGTGCATTCCAAGGACTAAGCCTGTAACGATTAAAGATATCAGACATATCATTAATATTCCTCCAAGACTCCAGAGATAGCTTAGGTTTTTTGGAACTTGAAAATCTAAATATTCGTATTTAAACATTCTAATAATTGGAAGACGATTATCTATCCAGCCGACTACACCTTTAAATGGAGAACCACCTACCTTATTAGTATGGACAAGTTTGATTTCATTTTGATTAAAATTAGAATCTTTTTCGCTCATAATATTTTTTAACCTAATTTAATTTTATTATCTCCAACAAACTCATAAGTTGGAACTTCTAAGTTAGTTGGCGCTGGTCCTTTTCTAATTCTTCCTGAACTATCATAATGAGAGCCGTGACAGGGGCAAAACCATCCACCATAATCACCTTTGCCGCTAATGGGAACGCATCCTAAATGAGTACAAACCCCAACTAAAACTAACCACTCAGCTTTTTTAACTCTTTTGCTATCAAGCTGAGGATCTTTCAAATCTTTAATGTCAACTTTTTCAGCACTAGCAATTTCTTCTTTAGTTCTTCTTTTAATAAAAACAGGCTTGCCTCTCCATAAAACTGTTATTTCATTTCCTTCTTTAATTTTTGATAAATCTACTTCAATAGATGAAAGGGCTTTTACTGATGCGTCAGGATTCATTTGACTTACAATGGGCCAAACAACTGCCCCAACTCCAACTGCACCAACAGCTGTAGTTGCAACAGTTAAAAAATCTCTTCTATTTTTGTTATCGGACTTATTATCGTTTTCTGACATAAATATTTAGTTAAATTATTTCTAAACTATTTTCTTTTCCATAGCCAGAATGACGCATAAATAATAAATTTCTTATATGATTAATATTGCATTGTTTCAGCCCGATATTCCTCAAAATACAGCTGCAACCATAAGATTGTGTGCATGTTTAAATGCAACTTTAGAAATTATTGAGCCTTGTGGGTTTCAATTTGATGAAAA
>B570J29585_1000269_pt1 | contig 6651 bp, 7 predicted proteins | sample LakMenEpi06Jul12_FD_29585 | JGI IMG/M metagenome (IMG submission 29585)
CAGGAAAGGGGAGTGATTCCGCATCGCATAATATAGAAGGTATAAAAATACCTTGATCAATTAATTTATCGCGTCCAATGTTTAGCATGGATAAATTAATATCAGAATGTATCATCTGCCCTTTAAAATCAGATGATTGCACCCCTATTTTTTTTGCAAGAAGAATAGACAAGTCAGCTGTTCCACCTGCAATATCAAGAATCCGTGCATTTTTCTTTACGTTAGAAGTATTTACAAGAAATTTTTTCCAAATATGATGCATTCCAAATGACATCAGATCATTCATCAGATCATAATTTGATGCCACAGAATGAAAAACAGAGGCTACCTTGCTGGCTTTTTCCGTTTCATCTACTTCACTATAGCCAAAATGTGTTTTTTTATTAGGCATGCGTTTTTGTTCTTTGAATACCCGCTAGAGATAATTTTCTTAAATACTCTTCCCAGAGCGCATCATAAGTTGCAGCAAGTTCATAAAGATAATCCCAGGTATATATGCCTGTATTATGGCCGTCTGAAAATATTAATTTAATTGCGTACTGGCCGATGGGCTCAATATTTTCAATGGTGACATTTTCTTTTTGTACTTGAAGTGTTTCTTGCCCTGGCCCGTGACCTCTTACCTCAGCGGACGGAGAATGCACTCTTAGAAATTCGCATGAAAGCATGCATTCGGTTAGATTGTTAAATTTAATTTCTAACAGATTAGACGACTGATGAAGCTTAATTTCTAAAGGGTATATTTTAGCGTTACTTGTTGTCACTTTATGAGGAAGCCTAAAAAAACTATATTATCGGAGTTCTATTGGCTTTTTTGGTAAAAATTAAATGATTAATGAATAGAAGATTGTAGTAATGATTTAATTTTTTTCATTGCTGATTGTTCGATCTGTCTAATTCTTTCAGCAGACACGCCAAGCTTATCCGCAAGTTCGTGAAGAGTTGAGGCATCTTTATCTTTAAGCCATCTTTCTTCTAAAATAAGACGACTTCTTTCATCGAGCGATAAAAGCGCTGTTTTAAGGGTAGACAGACTATTACTTTCAGATTGGTCTATTTCCATTTGTTCTGATGGTTCAGGCGCCTCATCTTTTAGGTAAGCGATGGGTCTATAAACATCATCTTCTGATTCTTCAGATCCATAATCTAATGATATTTCATTGCCATTAAAGCGATATTCCATTTCGCGCACATCTTCAGGCTTCACATTAAGCTCTTTTGCGATCGAATTAATCTCATCGGATTTAAGCGGTTGAAGAGTTTTTTTCATGCTTCGTAGATTAAAAAACAACTTACGCTGTGCTTTTGTAGTGGCTGTTTTAACTAAACGCCAGTTTTTAACAATGTATTCTTGAATTTCAGCTTTAATCCAGTAGATTGCAAAAGATACAAGCCTTACACCCCTTTCGGGATCAAATCTTTTTACAGCTTTCATTAGGCCTATATTGCCTTCTTGAACTAAGTCTGATTGAGGAAGCCCGTAACCAGAATAGCCTTTAGCTACTTTAGCTACTAATTTTAAGTGCGACAAAATGAGGGTTTTCGCAGCCTCGAGATCGTTTGATTTTTTAAGGCGCATGCCAAGAGCCATCTCTTCTTCCGCAGTGAGCGAAGGAATAGTTCTGATGGATTGCATATAGCGGTCGTAGCTATCAATAGAACCCAATGTAGACAAGCTTAAATCCAAAGTCATTTTTTTAAAATCCTTTGTAAAAACTTCATTATTAAACATAATTTTAGCACTCTTCCTTAGAGAGTGCTAGTCTAATAAGGTTCCTTAAATAATAAATTAACCTAATAAATACAATAGGTTATATGGCTAGAATTTCTTAATCGATTGATTAATGGATATGAAAGATGCTGCGACAGCGATCAAAATCGAGCCGCCTACGATGAATAAATATTCCAAAGGTTTTAAGTCAATAATACTAAATTGAGCTCCATAAAGAGCTTCAACCTCAATGACGGTTTGATTTAAGAAAATTACAATTAATTTGAGTGCGATGGCAGCAGTTAATCCACCGCCAAGCCCGTAAATAAATCCGCTGTATAAAAAAGGCCTTCTAATAAATTGATTAGTTGCGCCAATTAATTTGCTCAGTTCAATTTCTTCATGGTGGGAAGTCATTTGAAGACGAATTGTATTTCCAATAACTACCGTAAGCATAGAAGCAAGTAAAACTGAAGCCAAAAGAATAGCTTTATTTGCCAAATGAAGGACCGAGTTCAATTTTTTAACCCATCCTGTATCAACAACTACTTGATCTACACCATCAAGTTTTTCTATGAATGATTTTAGGTCCACGATTTGATTTGGATTNACTGTATTGGGAGAAATAAAGAAGGCATCAGGTAATGGATTTTCAGATAGCCCATTATTTGAATCATTAAAGCCCATCGATTTTTGGAGCTTAGGCCAAGCCTCTTCTTTTTTCACAAAATGAAAGCTATTAATTTCGGAACGATTTTTTAATTCTTTTTCAATTTTATTTTTAGCATCGGATGAAGTGTCTTTTTTTAAAAAAATACTTATTTGTGATTCATGCTGAATGGTCTCAGAAATAGANTTTAAATTTTGNACTACAAGAAAAGATATGCTCGGTAATATAAAGGTAACGCCTATGACTAAAAACATCATAAGTGTAGAAAGTAATGATGCATGACTTCGCTGAAGCGCTTTAAGAAACATCTGATAGTGACCAGTTAAATAGCTCATTTATTGCTCAGTAATTTTTATGAGATTGCCGTCTTGCAAATAAAGTTGTTTATGTTTTTTTGAAACTATTGGCATTTCATGTGTTGCAATAATTACGGTTACACCAAGCTCTTGAAAACTGTAAAAGAGACTCATAATTTCATCTGCATATTTTTTATCTAAATTTCCTGTGGGCTCGTCTGCAAGAAGAATGGAAGGCCTACATGCAATAGCTCTCGCAATAGCGAGACGTTGCTGTTCGCCACCTGATAAGCTAATTGGCATTGATTTTTCTCGGTTTAGTAATCCAACCTTGTCTAATGCTGCCCGAACACGACCTCTGATATCATTGACCTCTACTTCGTTAATTTCTAATGCTAGCGTAATATTTTCAAAACAATTGCGATCATATAAAAGTTTATGGTCTTGAAAAACTAAACCAAATTTTCTCCTAATGTAAGGAATAGAAGCATTTTTTACTTGGCCCAAATTTTGATTCTCGAAAATAATCGTTCCATGAGTAGCAGGTTCAATGGCCGTTATTAATTTTAATAGTGTTGATTTTCCTGCTCCTGAGGGACCGGTAACAAAAACAAGCTCACCAGCATTAATTTCAAAAGTAATATTTTGTAATGCCCCTAAATTTCCCGGATATCTTTTATGAACCTGGTCAAATTTAATCATTGATAAAAGCCGATTTTAAAAAAGTGCATCAACATACTCTTGTGCATTAAAAACTTTTAGATCATCTATAGACTCTCCTACACCAACATATCTTAATGGGGTAGGTTGTTCTTTAGCGATAGCTGCAATTACGCCTCCTTTGGCTGTACCGTCAAGCTTAGTTAAAGCAAGACCTGTAATTCCTAAGGCTTCATTAAATATTTTGAGCTGACTGATAGCATTTTGGCCAGTATTAGCATCTAAAACGAGAAGAATTTCATGGGGAGCTTCCAAATGACATTTATTAATTACACGTTTAATTTTTGTAATTTCATCAATTAAATGTTTCTGGGTCGGCAATCTTCCTGCTGTGTCAGCAATAACAATATCAATATTTTTTGCTTTTGCAGAATTGATTGCATCGAAAATTACAGCACTTGGGTCACCGGAAGCTTGTGAAACAACGTGTACATTATTTCTTTCGCCCCAAACTTCAAGCTGCTCTGTGGCGGCTGCACGAAAAGTATCGCCTGCAGCAATNAGACAGACTTATTTTCTTCAAGAAAAATTTTAGTCAGCTTTCCAATGGTGGTTGTTTTGCCTGCACCGTTAACTCCAACTACCATAATAACAAAAGGGCTTGTGCCTTGTAATACAAGTGGATTTTCAATAGGTGTTAAGAGTTCGATTAATTTTTCTTTAAGCAAGCCTTTAATCTCATCTGCATTTTCAATCTTATTTTTTTTGATCGAGGCCCTTATGCTATCAAGGAGGTAAGTGGTAGCCGAAATACCCACATCAGAAGTAAGTAATATAGTTTCTAACTCTTCAAAAAGGGCCTCATCAATTTTTTTGCCAGTAAATAAAGAGGTAAGTTCGGTTGTTAACTTTTCTCTGGTCTTAGTAAGACCCTTCTTTATCTTGTCTGCAAAACCAAAAAAACCACCTTTTTTCTCTTCTTTTGGAGGCGCTTTTTCTTCTTTAATCTCGGGAGGTTTATTTTTTAAAGCTTTTGGAGGAGGCTTAATTGAGGACTCAGGTTTTAAAGCTTTTTTCTTTTTTGGGAGATTGGGTGTTTTAGTAACTATTTGTTTGGGTGCAGCAGAGGTCTTCTTCTCTGGTTTTTTAACAACTTCTTTTTTTACCGCAGGCTTTTTCTCTGGGCTATCTTTTTTAATGATTTTTTTTAGGAATTCAAACATTTTTTAAAATTTTAAGAACTTAATGAGATAAAGAAAAGTCTACGAAACATTCATATTCATTATAATAGCTAAATCATCCAAGGACGAGACGCGTTGTTAAAAAATATTTTACTTCTTTTGTTGTTGTTTCCAAGTTTGCTCTTAGCACAAACTCAAGAATTTAAGCTTTCCAATGGGTTAAAAGTTTTTGTGAGAGAAGATCATCGCTCACCTGTGGTTGTATCTCAGGTTTGGTATCGAGCAGGGAGTCTTGATGAGGTGAATGGGAAAACTGGAGTAGCTCATGTTCTCGAGCATATGATGTTTAAAGGAACCAAGAAAATTAAGGCTGGTGAGTTTTCAAGGTTGATCGCAAAGGCAGGTGGAAAAGAAAATGCATTTACAGGCGCCGACTATACCTGTTATTTCCAGCAGCTTGAGAAATCAAATCTCGAACTTTCNTTCAGGTTAGAGGCCGATCGCATGCAAAATCTTAATTTATCTAAGGAAGAATTCGATAAGGAAATTAAGGTTGTAATGGAGGAGCGAAGATGGAGGACTGACGATAAACCAACTTCACAAGTAAAAGAACAATTTGCGTCAACAGTTTTTAAATCTCACCCATATAGCAGGCCCGTAGTTGGATGGATGAATGATTTAGAAAACATGACAGTAGAAGATGCGAGAGAATGGTATCAAAACTGGTATGCACCCAACAATGCAATTCTTGTAGTAGTTGGAGATATTCAAGCTAATGATGTGCTTAATTTAGCAAAGAAGTATTTTGAAAAAATTCCTGCACGAAAAATTCCAGAAAGAAAACCTCAGGTTGAGCCTAAACAAATTGGTGAAAGAAGATCGGTTATTAAGGCGCCAAGTGAATTATCCTATCTATTAATGGGTTATCAAGCACCAACTCTAATGGATCCTTTGGGCAATAATGAATCATCTTGGGAGCCTTATGCCTTAGAGATGTTATCTAATATTCTGGCTGGGAATGGTTCATCAAGACTTAATCAAAACATTGTCAGAAATCAACGTTTGGCAGTGAATGTGAGCGCTGGATATGACTCAACATCCAGAGGAAGAATTAGTCTTTTTGAGTTAGAGGGCACTCCAAATGACTTTAAGAAGATCAATGAGCTTGAAAATGCATTGCTCCAAGAAATTGAGAAAATTAAAAAAGATGGCGTAACCCAGGAAGAATTAGATAGAGTTAAATCTATGGTCATCGCAAGCGATGTATACCAAAAAGACTCAATGTTCGGGATGGCGATGGAAATTGGTCAACTTGAAACAATGGGTTATTCATTTCACTTAAGTGATGGTTATATTGAAAAAGTAAATAGCGTTACTTCTGAACAAATAAAAAATGTAGCTACGAAATACTTAACTCGAGATAAATTATCTATAGTAATTCTCGACCCTCAGCCAATGACGGAAGCTACCTTACCGAAGGGGCGGCCTCATGTTCATTAAATTCATTCAAATTATTTTCTTGTTTGTATGTTTTATGCAAAATTCTTTTGCTGCATTAAAAATTGATACATGGAATACACAAGCAGGGACAAAAGTTTTTTTTGTCGAGAATCATGACCTTCCTATACTTGATATCAATATAAATTTTTTTGCAGGTAGCGCCCAAGATCCTGCTGGCAAAGAAGGTCTTGCTAATTTAACTCGTCACCTTATGAATTTGGGAGCTGGGGGCATAAATGAGGAAAAGTTAGCTAATCAATTTTCAGATATTGGAGCAGTCATTAAAGGGGATGTTGATCTCGACAGAGCCTATTTTAAATTAAGAACACTAAGCTCCTCTTCTCAAAANGACAAAGCGCTTACTCTTTTTAAAAATGTAATTCATTCNCCCGATTTTCCAGTGCNAGTGATAGACAGAGAAAAAAATAGATTTATTGCAAGCATTAAGCAAGCGATGACTCAGCCGGAAGCAATTGCTAATTTGGCATTCATGAAATCTATATATGGTGAACATCCCTATGCGCATGATGAAGCAGGTAGCATCGAGACGCTTCAAAAGTTAAATCAAGAAGATTTGAAACAGTTCTATAAAAACTATTATTTATCATCCGAAGCTTCTATTGTAATTGTTGG
>B570J29585_1000270_pt1 | contig 6645 bp, 6 predicted proteins | sample LakMenEpi06Jul12_FD_29585 | JGI IMG/M metagenome (IMG submission 29585)
CGTTGGGCTGGGCATAATGTTGGAAAAGATCTTTGAAGATGGGAGTGGTGTTTTTTAGATCGGGAAAGCATTCTGATACTATCAATTCCCAGCGTTCGAATTCTCTTGCTTCATTCGTTTTGCAATCTAGGCTCACATCTTTCAATTCTTCTTTTTTAAAAGATTCGTAAAACAGGTTTCGAATACTATCTTTGGAAATAGCTGAACCATGCTTGTTGCCATAAAGATGATAGGTTTCATCAACAGGGACTGCTGGTTTGAAAATAGTTCCGACAGCATCAAAGAATACTACGCTTGGTTTTTTTATCATGTTCATTGCTCATCAAATTTCGATTTAGACTCATGCCGTTCCGTATGAGAATCATAGGATATATGCTTGCGAAACTCATACCTGTTATACTACAGGAATAATTTCGACAAGGCGGTTTGCCATGGTAANAGGAATAATTTCGACAAGGCGGTTTGCCATGGTAAACTATGGCTCATGAATCGTTTGTTTTTTTGAAGAAAGTGCTAGGAGAAGAAGATGGCAANGACCAAGGGCGAACAATTTGCTGGCGTAACGGTGGCNATCATNACCCCATTCAAGAATGGCGAAGTTGATTATGTCGCTCTGAAAAAGCTGGTCGATTGGCACGCAGAGCAGGGCACCGATTGTATTGCACCTGTAGGCACAACGGGCGAATCTCCAACCCTTGACCATGATGAGCATGACAAAGTAATCAATACTGTTGTTCAGCAGGCCGCGGGCCGTTTGAAAGTCATGGCAGGCACCGGTTCAAACTCAACCAAAGAAGCAGTCCGCTTGACCAAGCATGCTAAAAAAGCTGGCGCTGATGGCTCACTCCTTGTCGGCCCTTATTACAATAAACCAACCCAAGAAGGGTATTATCGCCATTACAAAGCCGTTGCTGACGAAGTTGGCCTGCCTATTGTTGTTTATAATATTCCAGGCAGAACGGGTTCTAATATTTTTCCTGAAACAATTATCAGGCTTGCAGAATTACCTCAAATTGTTGCAATAAAAGAAGCTACAGGCAGTATGGATCAGGCAACTCAGATTGCATGTGGATGTGATCTCACCATTTTAAGTGGCGATGATAGTCTTACTTTGCCTTTGATGAGTATTGGTGGAAAAGGTGTGGTTTCGGTGGTTGCCAATATCATTCCCAAAGATATGAAAGCTTTGGTAAAAGCATTTAACGATGGCAAACTTGAAGAAGCCCGAACCTTGCACAAGAAACTGTTTAGCCTTTGCAAAGATCTTTTAGGCGTTGCAACTAATCCTATCCCTGTAAAAGCAGCCATGCGACTACTGGGCCGTGACACAGGCGAAGTAAGGCTACCCCTGTATGAACTTGATGAAGCAGGGGTAAGTAAAGTAAGTCAATCCCTGAAGACTTATGGTTTACTTTGAGAATCAATCGCTATCGGTTTTATGCCGGTAGTGTTGACGGGTTGGTTTTGAACAGCGATGGCTGGCGGATTAGTTTCCGCCAGAGGTTCAATTTTCCAATCGTCGTAATAAACAGTTCCCAACCCTGTTAAAGCCAGAGTGACATTAATCACACCAGTATTAGGCACCCTGCGATAGAAGGTGTAATGGCGCCAATCTGTAGCAGCGGTAAGTCTGATGCCCAAGGGTTCGCCGCCTGCAGAGTCAAAGAATAATGCACCATCAGCAGAGCCTTTAATTTCCCTGGGAATCTTAACCCAGCCCGAAATACGCACAAGGCTACCTGGTTGCATTTTAACCGCAGGGCTATAAATGCCTAGAAAAGCGCGCTCTAATGCTGCTGGAGGTAGAAGAGGATTTTTTGGTGTAATCTGGAGCATTAATGATTGCTTGCCACTTCTTGCAGCATCGGCAACCCTGCGAGCCGTTTGATTGATTTCATCTAAAGAGGGCACTTCCTGTACCACCCAACCTTGGGGAACTTTATCTGCAGCAAGTTCAAAGTCACCATCAGGCAAAACATTTTCTAAAAGCTTTGCAGCTTTGATTTCTTCCCAAAACTTGTAATGGTCGGGCAGAGAGAAAAAGCTGATTGAATAAGGAGTAGCGACAGGGGAATCTAGATCGCGCAAGGCTTGTTCCCAAGCGGTTCGCATAAGAATGCGCAGAGGCCTAAGGGCCCGCTGTGCTGTAGCATAGGCTTCAGCGTATTCGCCGTTACGCCTATGATTAAGGCTTTCATTGATATATTCACGCGATTTCTTCAAAAGCATTTGAGAATCAGCAAGATGCTTGCCTGAAGATTCAAGCTTAGTTTGGACCGTTATAACCTTGGTGAATTCTTCCTCTGCCAAGTCGTGTGCCCACTGGGCGGAAAGCTTGGCCATTTTTCGTTGCAAATCCTGCCAGCGAACTACCAACCCTGTAGGGCTGAGGTCGGAAGTTAATACCACGGGCGTTGCTAGGCTGAATTCTTTGATTGTTACTTTAATCCCGCCCACCACGCGTTTCCAAGGGATAGATTTAACTTGCCCGGGGGTAACTTCCCAAGCTTGGCATCCAATCGGTGCTTGAGGAATGATAATGGAAAGTTCGGTTGCGCCGCCTTGCGGAGGTACAAACTGTGTACCTTTGCCCATCCACATGGGAAGGACGAGAATACCCTTTTCGCTGCGCAAAATTGCAGCTTTAACATCGGGCAGGGAAGTATCAACCCAAGTAGGTTCTTCGGTTTCAACAAGAATGGGTTCAAGTAATTGAAGCTCTTGGTTTAATAATGCCAAGGCGAGTAGGCGATCCCTGCCGCCGTGGCTGTCTGCAAGGAATTTGTCGGACCAAAACCCAACACCTTTGCAGCCTGCGCCAATGGCAGCGTAAGTCAGCAACCGTATTTGTTCGGGGTGTGGGCCGCTGGGTTCATCAATTTTTGTTTGTACATCTTTCGCAGAAACATATTGCAGATACCAGTCGGGAAGGTGAGTTTGTATCCAAGTCCAAGTGTAGGTACCGGGCTGTGCCAGCCTTCTTTTTTGCAACAACCAATCGCGATAAGCGGGGAGTTCCATGGTTGTGAACAAAGGCCAGCGGTGAGCACCTAACATGATCTGATCGACACTACGCGAGTAGCGTTGGAAGCCATCCCAGACATCAGCTGCAAGCGGCCGCGTTGGGTCTGCGTTTCGTAGTGATTGCGCAGACCTACTTACCAAACTGTTTTTTTCAAACTGAAGGTTGCTACCCAGATCCCAGCAAAGCACTGCTTCCTGCTCTAGAAATCTAGCAACTTTTTTACCCACGGCCTGCTGGCTTGTAAGTTGGGCTGGCACCCCGTTCGAATCGTCTGCGCCTGGAAGTTGCATCATGGGAACAATCCAAAACCCTTGATTTACAGCTTCTTCTAAAGTGGAATTAGCAACCGATTCATCTAGCCAAACCGTGTTGAATCCTGCATCTCTTAAAGTTTTGAGTGGGGTACCTGTATGCCTGATGCCCCGCAAAAAGAATTTTTGCCCGCTAACTAATAACTGGGTACCTTTAAGCTGCACTTCAGAGCTACGGCGTGTAAGGGTTTTCCCCGGAACTTCTTCAGGAGTTTTAGGTGAAGAGGAGGCTTTCTGCTCTAAGACAGGGCCGATTTCCATGTCATCAATCCAGACATCGGTCTGCCCAGGACCACCATATAAATTCAAAAATAGGCGATCCACATAAGCATCTGCCATTACAGGGTCTCTGCCTGTTTCAGCACGATAGAGATTCACTTGCTCGCGTAATCTTTTCATGGGCTGACGCAATGTGAGTTGTTGCCATCGCCCGGTTAATTGGTAAATGTCACCTTTCATGGTGAGTGTTAATGGCTGGTCAAGATTCTTAGGGTCGCGCTCTTTGGGGAGAACAACTCTGCAGAAAAGTTGCATCCCTGGTCGGTTGGCTTTCACCCAAAGACTGATATTGAGTTCATCGGTAACCTGGGCCTGTCCGAAGTCGTAAAAGAAATGAGCAAATTGGCCATTTCCTGCAGTGAATTGAATGAGTTCGCTCTTCTGTCCGGTGTGGGCAGATTCATCTGAAAGTTGATGTTTAATTAGTGCGACACTAGCATCGGATTTTCCCTGTCGAAAGAATGTTTCTTTTCCTTCAAAGCCGAATTGCAGTACTTGTTGAGCAAATACAAATACTTTCAAACATAAAAGGAAAATAAACACGCCTAACCATTTTGATAATAAGCTATGCCTCACGGGGCACTCCTTACCGACTGAGGTAAATTGATCAACAATTGCCTAGGGCATAGCAAATTAAAACGATTAGGCCAAGCGCAACCGTAAAAGTTAAGCGTGAAAACAGGGTGAATGGGCGGGCAGGGAGGGCTCTTGCAGGTATTATTAAGGTTAAAATTTTGTTTTTAAATGTTGGCAGACGATATCTCGTTGAGGCACCAACTTTATTTTGAGGCATTACAAGTTTACATTTCGAGAATAATTTATGAAGAAATATGAAATTTTTCTAAGATTTTGCTAGGAATTTGCTCTCATCGATTGCATTCTAATACATATAGATAAAGGCCAAAGGGGCTTTTGTTTAAAACAACTTTACTGTTGATTTATTACTGTTCGAAAGGAAGACTACTGTGAACAAGTTCTACGCTTTGATGATTACCGCTGGTGTGATTGCTTCTGGTGTTGTTGGCTGTGGTGGCGAAGCCCCAAAGAAAGAAGAAAAGAAGAGCGCTCCTGTTGCTCCTGCTAAGAAAGAAGAAGGCAAGAAGGAAGAAGGCAAGAAAACTGCTGCTCCTGAAGTAAAGAAGGAAGAAGCCAAGAAGGAAGATAAGGCTCCTGAAGTAAAGAAGGAAGAAGCCAAGAAGGAAGATAAGGCTCCTGAAGTAAAGAAGGAAGAACCTAAGAAAGAAGAAAAGAAGTAATTTCTTGATTTTCTTTTGATCGTTTGTAATCTTTATAAATATATGAGCCGAGTCGTTAGCCCGGAAGACTCGGCTTGTTTTATACCCGGGCGGTATTCCAGGTCTTACTGGATTAACTCAAAGGATTGTGATCATGAAAAAGATGCTTAGCACTCTTGCTCTTTCTGCATTTATTGCTGCTGGTATTACCGGTTGCGGTGGCGAAGCCCCTGCTCCTAAGAAAGAAGAAAAGAAGGCTGCTGCTCCCGCTGCCCCAACAGGTGGCAAAGAAGCAGCTAAAGAAGCTCCTAAAAAGTAGTCTCTCTCCTGTTTTAATTTAAGGGTCGATTGGCTAATTTCCAATCGACCCTTTTTATTTGTATTTAAGGTAATTCTGGAAGGGTAAAATGAATCAACTCCTAAAATCTTTTTTGATTGCCTCAGCTATTCCTTTATTGATCGCTGGTTGCGGTAGCGATCGCGAAAAAGGTATGAACAAAGATAAGGGATTCCCACGAACCGAAACTACTAAAGTAGAAAAGAAAAAAGCGCCAGAAACGAAAGCGCCAGAAACGAAAGCGCCAGAAACGAAAGCTCCAGATAAGAAATAGTCTCCTCTAAAAAACCTATCCTTGGCTACCTTTATCTAAGTCAATCCTAAGCAATTTAGGAAGATAAATGTTTTCTTTGTGCGTGGAAGTTTTAAAACTCCGAGGCGAGTTTTCTTCGCATTAAAAAATCATTCCCACCGTTAGGATGGTAAGAGCGCCGAGGAAGGCAGCAAAACCCAACGGGTATACAGATTCTTTGAGTACTTAGCGTCTTAGCGGTAAAGATTCTTGGTTTGTTAAAAGCATTCGCACCGTGAAGACGCTAAGAGCGCCAAGGAAATTAATCTAGGGCTTCTGTTATTGGTTTCTTGCTATGTATTCCGCCGCAATAAATATAAAAGTTTGGTGAACGAATAGGTTTTTTAAAGGTATTATAACAGAGATGTAAAAAGAAAAAGCCATCCGATTTAAACGGATGGCTTTTTGTGTTTATACTTTGAAAATGTTAAGCGTTGGATTCAGCAGGCCTTGAGCCAAGAGCTTTGAACTTTTTCTTCTCGATGCCTTCGCCAAAGATAAGCAACAGTGGGCTGGCAATGTAAATGGAACTGTATGTTCCCACAATAACACCAACCACCATAACAAAGGCGAAAAGGTGAACACCTTCACCACCCCAAATATAAAGAACCAAAACCACCAGCCAGGTTACGAAAGAGGTGAGAACTGTTCTGCTAAGAGTTTGGTTAACACTATCGTTAATCATTTGGAATGAGAGTGTGGGGTTTTTGCCACGCACTTCCCTGATGCGATCAAAAACAACAATTGTATCATTCACGGAATAGCCTACAAGAGTAAGCAGCGCCGCTACCGCAGGTAAATCGATTTTGAACTCCTGAAGCATAAAGAAATTGCCAAAGAACGAGCCATGGAGGTAATGGCATAAAGCAATAGCACCCAAAGTGAAGAACAAGTCATGAATAAGGCAAAGGAGTGCGGCAAGGCCGAAGGTCCAATTTCCGAACCTGAACCAAAGATAAAAAACAATCGCTGCCCAAGACGCAACAATGGCATAAAGTGCGCGTTGCTGAGTGCTTGAGGCAAGTTGTGGATCGAAGTTTTCAAGTCTTTCAGGCTGAGCTTTTGAATTGAATTCTGATTGAACGGATTTCAGAGTTTCTTCAAGAGCGGTAACACTGGCAGGTTCAGGTAATTCGAGGGTCATTTTGTTGAATCGACCATCTTTT
>B570J29585_1000285_pt1 | contig 6525 bp, 4 predicted proteins | sample LakMenEpi06Jul12_FD_29585 | JGI IMG/M metagenome (IMG submission 29585)
CTTGAATTAAATTGACTGAGCCTTGAACAATGAAATACACATTATGTTCGCGATTGCCTTGCTCAAAAATCATTGCATTTTGCTTATATATTTTTCCGTAACGTGAAGCAAGATAATGAATGAAAGAGCTTGAAAGGGGAATTGAGTCATCAAATAATTTTTTTAATAATAGCATGTCTTTTTTGTGGAGTGTCGCCATCAACTCCACACCGATTAAATAAGAGGCAATATTCAGATATAACCAGATGAGTGAAATAAAAAGATTACGCATCCCACCAAAGAAGGTGCCGTATGAATGACTTAAAGATAAAAAGATATCGAACGTTGAGCGGAGCAGAAGCCAAAAAAAAGCTGTCAGTANCGAACCTAAAATAATATGTTTTACNTCTACCTTAATGGGGAAGAAAAATCGATTAAAAAGAGACAGCGATAAAACAACAAACGAAAATGAACTCATAAAATAAATCATTTGTGAATTAACAAAGCTTAAATATTCACTAAAAAAGACGGCCGTTTTTTGCATGATCATGCCTGATAGCGTGAAAAGAAAGAAAAGAAAAAGAATGCCAATGATAGCGACGATATCTCGAATCTTACTTTTTAAAAATGATGGATTTTCTTCAGTGGCTGAAATAATAAGAAGGCTGGCGCGAAGTGAACTTGTGAGTGGTGTTGCTGCCCACAATAGAATAAAGGTACCTAAGATTCCCCATGCTTTGGTATGGCTTGATATCTTGAAGACTTCAAGCATTATTTTTTTACTTATTTGTGGTAAAAGATTGCTGGTGAGAAGCGCTAATTTTCCTAAGGCAAATTCTGAATTGACTAACCAATGACTTAAGAAAAAGAAAATNAGAAGGATCATTGGGATTAAAGCAAAGAGAGAGAAAAAAGAAAGAGATGCNGTTAAACCAAACACATTGTGTCGTTTACAACCTGCTAATGTTTCTTTCATCATAAAAACAGGAAGTGATTCATCTTTTTTTTGATAAAGATTTTTAAAAAGAGGGTGAAGTTTGATCATTACGATAATGTTCTGTAGCTATTTGTAGCTTTAATGAGTTCATGCGTCATTGATGTCTCAGACGCAGAGTGTCCTGCATCAGGCACCATAATAAAATCGGCATGAGGCATATGCTGATGAAGCTCGTAAGCCGTGATCGGCGGACATACCATATCGTAGCGCCCTTGAATGATGGTCGTAGGGATATTTTTTAATTTTTTAACTTCTTCTAATATCTTCTTTCCATCAATAAAACATTTATCTTTGATGTAATGAAGTTGAACACGCGCGCGCGCAATTTCATTTTGTATATCCTCATCAGTGTGCGTTTTATTTTCTTCTACTTGCGGTAGTAATTTTAAAAGACCGCCTTCGAATCGATTCCATACAATAGAAGCAGGCCCGCTGATTTTTAAATCATTTGAAAATACAAGCGCACTATAATTTTTTATAAGATCATTACGTTGATGTTCTGGTAAGTAATGAAGAAGTGTTTGATGCGCTTCCGGAAAAAAAGCTTTGACTTCATCTAGAAACCAATCAAGTTCAGTTTGACGACTTAAGAAGATGCCTCGCAATATCAGTGCTTTGATAGTTTGTGGATATTGAGTAGCATAAGCTAGCGCTAAAGCGCTGCCCCAGGACCCACCAAAAATAATCCATTGCTTAATATGAAGATGTTCTCGAATGGCTTCCATGTCAGATATAAGATCTGCCGTGATATTGCCATTAACCTCACCTAAAGGTTTACTTTGACCACACCCTCTTTGATCAAAAAGAATGATTTGGTAGTGTTTAGGGTCAAAAAACTGACGCTGTTTTGGGTTAGTCCCGCCTCCAGGCCCGCCATGGAGGAAAATAATCGGTTTTCCATGAGGATTTCCTGAAAGTTCGACATAAACTTTGTGCCCATGAGGCCGATCTATCCAAGTGGCATGATAGGGGGATATCTCTGGATATAAGGTATATAAAGAGTCAGTTGGCATAGGAAATTTTTGTCTTTCTTATTGATTTTATTAGCTATTTTAACAAAAATTGCTGAAATCAGGTTTTTTGTCAAAAAAGCCACAAAAAAGTGTTAACAAATTGTAACTAAATTGTTGCAATTTAAAAAAAAGAGGCATATATTACTATTCAAGCACAAGTCAAATTGTGCTGAAAGTAAGCCTTCGAAGCACCTTAGAGTCTTTAAAGCGAAACACTTTAAAATTTAAAGTGACAAGAGAGTTTACTTCTTTTAAAACCCTTAGTAAAAACTATGGAGATTTATATGAAAATTAACAAAATCAAGTTAGCTCTTGGTTTAGTAGCTGGTCTATCAGTGGCAATGCCAATGATTGCTTCAGCAGCTGCTGATCAAGAAAAAGCAATTGCTAATCCTGACAACTGGGCAGCACCACGCGGTGACTACACAAATCAGGGTTACAGCAAATTAACTCAAATCAACCAAGGTAACGTAAAAAACCTTAAAGCAGCTTGGACATTCGCAACCGGTGTAAACCGTGGTCACGAAGGTTCTCCAGTTGTTATTGGTAACATGATGTATGTTCATACAGCATTCCCAAATAACATCTACGCGCTTGACTTAAACGACAATCAAAAAATCGTTTGGTCTTACTTCCCAAAACAAGATCCATCAGTTCAAGCAGTTCTCTGCTGTGACAACGTTTCACGTGGTCTTGGTTATGGCGACGGTAAAATCTTCTTACAACAAAACGACGGTACATTAGTTGCTTTGGATGCTAAGTCAGGTAAAAAAATATGGGACGCTAAAATCACTGACCCTAAAGTTGGTGCTACAAACACAAACGCTCCTCACGTAATTAAAGATAAAGTTTTAACAGGNTGTTCNGGTGCTGAATTCGGTGTTCGTTGCTTTATCGCAGCTTATACTTTAGACGGCAAGTTAGCTTGGAAAGCTTACTCAACAGGTCCTGATGCTGAAGTATTAATCGGCAAAGACTTTAACAAAGACACACCACTTTACTCAGCATTATCAGTCTACGAAGACGTTAATGGTGGTAACAAACAAGGCGGTTCATTCAAGAAAATTGATACTGCTAAGTTAAAAGGCGGTGAAAAAGATCTTGGCGTTAAAACATGGTTGAAACCACAAGCAGTTAAAGATGGTTGGCAACATGGTGGTGGCTCTGTTTGGGGCTGGTGGCCATATGATCCAAAAACAAACTTAGTGTACTACGGTACAGGTAACCCATCAGTTTGGAATCCAGATGTACGTCCAGGCGACAATAAATGGTCTATGACTGTTTTCGCTCGTGACTTAAACACTGGCGTTGCACGCTGGGGTATGCAAATGACTCCACATGACGAGTGGGATTACGACGGTATTAACGAAGTGATCTTATTTGACAATGGTGGTAAGACATATGCATGGCACCATGACCGTAACGGTTTTGCTTATACATGGCAAGCTGACAACGGCGTTTTAGTTGCTGCAGAAAAAGTACATCCATTTGTTAACTGGGCAACTGACATTGACAAAAAATCTGGTGTACCTAACAAGTTAGCTACAGCTTCTACACACCAAGACTACAATGCTAAGGGTGTATGCCCAGCTGCATTGGGTACAAAAGATCAACAACCAGCATCTTACTCACCTAAGACTGGCCTTATCTACTCACCACTTAACCACGTATGTATGACATACGAACCAGTTGAGTCTAAGTATGTAGCAGGTCAACCATGGGTTGGTGCAACATTAACGATGTTTGCTGGTCCAGACGGTGTAATGGGTGGCTTTGCTGCTTATGATCCAATGACTAACAAAAAAGCTTGGTACAACAAAGAGAAGTTCTCAGCTTGGGGTGGTTCTTTAAATACTGCTTCAGACTTAGTGTTCTACGGAACTCTTGATCGTTGGTTCAAAGCTCTTGACGCTAAGACAGGTAAAGAACTTTGGAAATTCCAAGTTGGTTCAGGTGTGATTGGTAATGCATTCACATACACAAACGGTGGCAAACAACACGTTGGCGTTTTATCAGGCATCGGTGGTTGGGCTGGCGTTGCAATGAACCTTGGCTTAACTAACCCAACAGACGCTCTTGGCGCTGCTGGTGGTTATGCTGAACTTACTAAGTACAATGCTGCTCCTGGCGGCGGTGCTTTAACAGTATTTAGCCTATAATTAATCGAAAGATTTTTTATAGAACTAACTGTTAGTTAGTATGTCCTATAAACACCCCGCTTTCGAGCGGGGTGTTTTTTTATAGGGCCCTTGATATTTAACTGGTAAGGAAAAAAAATGTTTAAAAAAATAGTAATGTTTTTATATGTAATGAATTTAGCTTTTGTAGGGAATGCGTTTGCTGTAGGNCAGGACCGTGAAGATGGTTTACCTGGGATGCCATATCGAACTCCTACGGATAAAGAATTTAGAGTGTGCGCTGACCCAGAAAATTTNCCTTACTCAAATCAAAAAGGNGAGGGCTTTGAAAATAAAATTGCAGAAGTTTTAGCAAAAGATTTAGGTAAAGAACTGACTTATGAATTTTGGCTCGATCGTCAGGGCTATTTAAGAAACACGATNAATGCGCAACGCTGTGATGTGATTATTGGGATGGGATCAGATGTGGATACATTACGTACCTCCAAACCTTATTATCGCTCTGGCTATGTATTCGTGTATCGAAAATCAAGTAACTACAATATAAAGGATTGGAATTCGGAAGACTTAAGAAAAGGTATTATTGGTATCGTAGGTGAAAGCCCACCGACCATTCCATTGCGCGATTATGATCTTATGGCGAATGCTCGTCCTTACCGATTACAAAGAGATCTAAATTTACCGCCAGGCCATATGATCGATGATTTAGTCGCAGGAAAAATTGATGTTGCTATTATATGGGGACCTCTAGGAGGCTACTATGCAAAAAAAGCTAAGGAGCCTTTAGTGGTTGTTCCGCTTCCTGCGTTTAAATCTGAACGAAATTCATTTGACACTCAAAAGGGTCAAGCAGAATTTAATATTTCTCTCGCAGTTAGAAAGAAAGATAAAGACCGCATGGAAATGGTTCAAGGTGCGCTTGATAGAAATCAATCTAAAATTTTAAAAATTTTAGATGATTATGGCATCCCTCATGTGCCAGTCGTTCTGGGCGATAAGACAGGTAAGTAAAGTTAAAAAAGTCACTCTAAAAGGGTGACTTTATAACAAAAAATGAGTAACATTACTGTATGTTTTCTTAGATTTTTTGGAAGATAAAACAGCTTATTAGAATTTATATTTTGGAGCGAACACCCTTCAAGATTAACGCAATTTTTAGGAGAAATTATGTTAGTAAAAAAAGTACTCATGTCATCACTTTTAGTTTCTATGATGACAATTGCAGGTATCGCATCTGCTGATGTTTCATTTGTAAAAACAACAGATGGAAGTACATTTAAACTTGATCCAGCACTCTTTGATACGCCGGCAGCAAAAGAATTTTTAGCGACTGGTAAAAATTCTTATGTGGGTAATGCAGAAGCGGTTGCAAAAGGTAAAAAGCTTTTTGGACTTTATTCATGCACTCAATGTCATGGTGGCGATGCAAAGGGTCAAGTAGGCCCAGGTCTCATTGGCCCAACATTCCGTTATCCTAAAGATGCCACAAACAAAGGTATGTTTGAAACTTTATGGCATGGCACAAACGGCGGTATGGGTGGAAAAGGCCTAGGTGTGATGGATGCTACGGATCCTACAAACGGACTTAAAGTCGATGAAATGTTAAAAGTTATTGCATGGGTTCGTGCGCAAGGAACAATTACAGGTAACGAGTAATTTCAAAAACCCTAGATAATTTCTAGAAAATTTTAAAAAACCACTCCTGTATAATTACAGTAGTGGTTTTTTATTGTCTGTATTTAAGGAAGTGAAATGCATAAGATTGTGATAGTAGGTGGCGGTGCAGGCGGGCTAGAACTTGCAACAAAGCTTGGTGATTCGCTTGGTAAAAAGAAAAAGGCTGAAATTACACTTATCGACTGCACAAAAACGCATGTGTGGAAACCCCTTCTTCATGAGATTGCTGCGGGTAGCATGAATCCTGATAAGCATGAATTGGAATACATGGCACAAGCACATTGGCATCATTTTCGTTTTCGTTTAGGCCGCATGGATCGACTCAATCGACATAAGAAGGAAGTATCGATTGCACCCTACATCGATGAAGACGGTAAAGAAATTATTCCAAGAAGAAGTTTTCAATACGACACATTAATTATATCTGTAGGCAGCACTACCAATGATTTTGGTATTAAAGGTGCAGCAGAACACTCGATTGCATTAGATACACAAGAGCAAGCCGAAGTATTTCATCAAAAATTACATCATGCTATTTTAAAAGCACAAACACAGAAGAAAGCGATTCAGCCAGGCCAGCTTGAAGTGGTGATTGTAGGCGCAGGAGCTACAGGCGTTGAACTTGCGGCAGAACTTCATAAAGCCACACGCGAAATGACTGTATACGGTATTGATCGCGTCAATCCTGATCGTGACATAAAAATATCTATCATTGAAGCAA